>SCPN01000160.1_pt1:315000-505000 | contig 543447 bp, 589 predicted proteins | sample 6106831 | NCBI WGS metagenome assembly SCPN01 (sample SAMN10720447, study PRJNA508395) | human gut metagenome | isolation source: Participant 1, 0 month | reverse complement strand
CCTCTGTCAAATCATGTCTTATCCAGCGGTCAGCTTGACTATAATACCACTCGTATTTTATTCTGTCAACCATTTTTTAATACTTTTTTCACTTGCATCTGAACAGCAGCGGTTAAATTTCACCCTTCTGTGACATTTAGTCTTACCAAAATCATGGTTTTCAAAGTGAAATTCATTTTTTAACCCACAACATACCAGTTTTTTCTTCTATCTTTTACGCTTGTACGCTTTTTCCGCCTCAATCAGGCATTTTTGATGCCAAATTGGTCAAGTGCTCCATAAGTGGCTGATTACGTTCTTACAGCCTTTAACCAGCCTCGTAGAAAGAGGTATTAAATGCACTATCTTCCCCCTGCATCATCCTATAAAGATTCGGGTGTCAAAAGGTGGTTTTCAATTTGGGGTCTGTCAAATTGCACAAAACCGAACTTGTTTTGTTCCGTTGTCCGAAAATAAGAAAAACTAAGTATGCCTGAATCAGTTTTTCACAGAGTGACGTAAACGGCATTCAACGAGCCTTCCATGGCTCGTGAAGCCTTGTTCTGCCGTCCGTGGCAGAACATTACTGTAAATAGCCAGTCATACTAAGATTTTCTAATTTTCTCCCAAAGTCACAAAAACAGTCTCGGCTTTGTGCAATTTGACAATCACTAAGTTATGAACCACCTTTTGACGCCCGAATCCTATAAAGTATAAAAGCGGCTGCCGGAATTATCCGGCAGCCGCCCTGTTACAATCACTGCGTATAAAACACCCGCAATTATTTTAATGTAACTTTTGCTCCCTCAGCCTCAAGTTTAGCTTTGATATCCTCAGCTGTTGCTTTGTCAGCTGCTTCTTTTAATACTTTCGGAGCTCCATCTACTACGTCTTTCGCTTCTTTTAAGCCTAAGCCTGTAGCTTCACGAACAACTTTGATAACTTTAACTTTGTTCGGGCCAACTTCTGTTAACTCTACGTCGAACTCAGTCTTCTCTTCTGCTGCTGCGCCCTCGCCAGCACCTGCTGCTGCAACTACAACGCCTGCTGCTGCAGATACGCCGAACTCTTCTTCACAAGCTTTTACTAAATCATTTAACTCTAATACGCTTAACTCTTTGATAGCATCGATAAATTCTGCTGTTGTTAATTTTGCCATTATAATTTTCCTCCATTATAATTTATTGTCGCACCGGTCAGTCTCTCCTGCCGTGCCCATATACTGTTTCATCCAGCCGCCGGATAGATTACTCTGCCGGTGTCTCTGCTGGTTCTTCTGCAGCTGCTGTTTCTTCTGCCGGAGCAGCCTCTACTGCTGCATCTGCCGCACCGCCTTTTTCTGCGATCTGATTGAGAACGCGAGCAAGGTTGGTAATCGGAGACTGTAAGCTTCCAAGTAATTTGGAAAGAAGTTCTTCTCTTGATGGTACTGCTGCGACAGCCTTCATGCCTGCCTCATCATAATAAGTACCCTCAACAACACCTGCTTTGATTTCAAGAGCAGGAGCTGTTTTAGCGAACTTAGCTAAAACTCTTGCCGGAGCTGTTGCATCCTCAGTAGAGATAGCGAAAGCATTCGGTCCTTCAAGAACGTCTCTTAAGCTTTCGAACTGAGTACCTTCTACTGCACGGCTTACTAAAGTATTTTTGTATACTTTGTAAGTAACACCAGCTTCTCTTAATGCTTTACGTAACTGAGTATCTTCTGCTACGGTAAGTCCACGGTAGTCAACTACTACGACTGACTGTGCATCTTTGATGTTTTCAGAAATTTCCTGTACGATAGGCTGTTTGAGTTCTACTTTTGCCACGAATCGTGCACCTCCTTTTATTATTTTGCCGACGGATAATCCGCCGGATCACAGTGATTTTCTCACTGCTGCTGCATAAAAGACTTGAGGTATATAAAACCGCTTTATTCAGATTAAAATCTGCAATAAAAAACTCCCTGCAAAGACAGAGAGATACGGTCAAAAAAATCTTGATAAAGATCCCCTCGGCAGGTCGTCTTACGTTTACGCCATATGGCACCTGCTGTCTTCGGCATATATGCAAATCGCTGAGTACCGGAAAACCGGCTCAACGATATGCATTATAACATTGTATATTATGGTTGTCAACAATTTTCTGCTTTTACTGTGTAATTTTAACTACGTTTAATCTTACACCAGGTCCCATTGTAGATGCAAGAGTTGCACTCTTAACATACTGACCTTTTAAGCTTGCAGGTTTTGCTTTGTTGATCGCACCCATAAGGGTCTGGAAGTTGTCGCTTAACTGTTCTTCTGTAAAAGAAGCTTTTCCAACTGGCACGTGGATAATATTTGTTTTGTCCAATCTGTATTCAATCTTACCAGCTTTGATGTCGTTAACAGCTTTTGTAACATCCATAGTTACTGTTCCAGCCTTCGGGTTTGGCATTAAACCTTTCGGTCCAAGTACACGACCAAGACGTCCAACAACGCCCATCATGTCCGGTGTAGCAACAACAACATCGAAGTCTAACCATCCCTCGTTCTGAATCTTCGGGATCAGCTCCTCGCCGCCTACGTAATCAGCGCCTGCTGCCTGTGCTTCATCAACCTTGGTTCCTTTTGCGAATACTAAAACTTTAACTGATTTACCAGTTCCGTGTGGTAATACAACTGCACCACGGATCTGCTGCTCTGCATGACGTCCATCACAACCTGTTCTGATGTGAAGTTCGATTGTCTCATCAAATTTAGCTGTTGCGTTTTTCTTTACCAGGCTGATTGCTTCAGCAACATCGTACTGAGCAGCCTTATCAAAACTTTTCACAGCTTCCTGATATTTCTTTCCTCTTTTCATTCTAAAAAAACCTCCTGGTGGTATTATCGGGAGAGGGCCCTCCCACATAATCGTTAATAAATATCGTTAATTTTTGCAGAATTTCTCAGAAGAATGCCACTCTTGCATTCTTCCAATGAATTTGCTGTTTTTGTAAATTCTATTCTTCCACTGTAACGCCCATACTTCTTGCAGTACCAGCGATCATGCTCATAGCTGCCTCTAAAGATGCTGCATTTAAGTCAGGCATTTTTAATTCTGCGATTTCCTGTAATTTTGCTTTGGAAAGTGTAGCAACCTTTGTCTTGTTCGGTGTTGCAGAACCAGATTTAATGTTGCAGGCTTTCTTGATTAATACAGGAGCAGGCGGTGTCTTTGTAACGAAGCTGAAGCTTCTGTCTGCGTATACTGTAATAACTACAGGGATGATAAGATCTCCCTGATCAGCGGTTCTTGCGTTGAACTGTTTTGTAAATTCAACGATGTTAACGCCATGCTGTCCAAGAGCAGGTCCAACTGGAGGAGCAGGTGTAGCCTTGCCAGCAGGAATCTGCAATTTGATATATCCTTCTACTTTCTTTGCCATTTGGAATTGCCTCCTTAATCCAATGTTTCAGGCATAATCTCATGCCTGCGCACAGATCCTGGTCTGTGCTTTAATTGTTAAGTTTTACATCTGCGAAACTTATTTCTACCGGCGTCTCGCGGCCGAACAATTCAACATTGATCGTCACACTCTGCTTTCCGTGATTCATCGCCTGGATCACTCCGATAGTGTCTTTCCAGACACCTCCGGTAACCACAACGGTGTCTCCCTCTGTAAAGTCAACTTCAATGTTCTCTTTCTTGATTCCCAAAGGTTTCATTTCCATATCGGTAAGCGGAACCGGCTTGCTTCCCGGACCAACAAATCCGGTAACACCACGGGTATTTCTGACAACATACCATGTGTCGTCATTCATAACCATATTGATAAGAACGTATCCCGGAAACATTTTCTTTGATACGGATTTTTTTGCGCCATTTTTCATTTCGACAACATCCTGCATCGGAACGCGGACCTCTAAGATCTGATCTTCCAGATGTCTGTTTTCAATTGTCTTGTCAATGTTCGCTTTTACCTTATTCTCATATCCTGAGTAGGTATGAACAACATACCAGTGTGCCTCTGCCATAAATCACTCTGCCTCCATTAAAAATTAAAACCAACAAGGAAATCAACGCCATACTGAATTGCGAAATCCAAAAGCGCGATGATAAGACCTAATACAACGGATACAGCAATAACCGCTGTGGTCTGTCTTACAAGTGATTGTTTCTCCGGCCAAATAATCTTTTTGAATTCAGCCGAAAGACCGGTAAACCAGCTCTCTTTTGGAGCCTTGTCTAACTTCTCGGTTTCTCCCATTTTTTCACTCCTTTGCCACGCGCGTCTTATTTGGTTTCTTTGTGTAACGTATGGGTCTTGCAGAATCTGCAATACTTTTTGGTTTCCATCCTGTCAGGATGAGCTTTTTTGTCTTTTGTCATGTTGTAGTTACGGTTTTTGCATTCCGTACATGCCAATGTTATTTTTGTGCGCACAACTTCCACCTCCATTAAAATTCTTTGTGCTTTTTTCTGCCCCGGTCTCCGTAGTGAGACGTTTTTTAAGGATCAGCGACAGTCCTTAAAAAAAGGCATAAAAAAAAGACCTACTTCCATCGCCTGTCTACTATATCATATCCACTTGTTTCCGTCAATCTTTTTTTGTATATTATACCCTTTTAAACCTTTTTGATTATTTTTTCCTATTTCACATTTTTTTCTCAAATGGTATAATATTTTTATATAGTTAGACCGAAATACTTTTAAAGAATCTTTAAAAATATAATTAAAATCCCCACATTTATCATGCCAGGCGGCAAGGATGCTGTCCTATAACCTGATAAATGTATATATTTCATGGAAGAAAGGAGGGGTTTTCTTGGCTGCTATTGACAGTGCCTATCATTATTATTTAAGCACTTATGGCACTTCGAAGGTATCGCGTTATGATACCCATAAGAAGAGTCAGCTTCGTGCTGTCTATAATCAGATTGTAAAAACAAATAAAGATACTCCTCTGTATAAAATTCCAGATTCCACGGATGTGAAAAAATTTGCGATTGACCTGAAAGAACATACCCGTTCGATCCAGAATGTAATCGCTGCCCTTTCTGACAACGACGAGGGGATTGAAAATGTATTCAACAAAAAAGTTGCAAAGTCTTCCGACGAATCTTCTGTCAATGTTACCTACATTGGTGAGGATCAGAGTCTCGATAATTCTTTGCATTTTGATGTGGAGGTAAAACAGCTTGCAGCCCCACAGATCAATGTCGGAAAGTTTCTTTACCCTGATGAATGCGATTTCAAAACAGGTACTTACACATTCGATATATCAACTGATTTAAGTTCATATGAGTTTCAGTATACCGTAAGCAGAAATGATGACAACCAGCATATTCTTGAAAAGCTTGCACGCCTGGTCAATTCTTCAGGTGTCGGGATTCATGCCGATCTTGCCAAAAATGCCAGTAACAAGATTGCCCTGCGTTTAACTTCAAGTCAGACCGGTCTTGCAGACGGTCAGTCCTATCTGTTTGAAGTTACCCCAAGTTCCGATCATGCATCCGAAAAGCAATGCAGACACTCGGTATTGATTGTGTTACCCAGACAGCAAGTAATTCTTCTTTCTTATTAAACGGTACGGAGCATGCATCTCTGTCAAATACTTTTACTGTCAACAATGCTTTTGAACTGACACTGAATAAAACCAAGCTCCCAGGCAAACCCTGTACAGATCGGCTTTAAAACAACAGCTGACTCCATTGTAGACAATGTCCAGTCTCTGGTAAATGTATACAACAATCTGATCCAGTTAAGCTATCGCTATGACAGCACACAGGAAGCAGATAAACTGCGGCGCGATTTTACACAGGTGGTAAAACCTTATTACAATGAATTTGAGTCGTATGGATTAAAACTTTCAGATGACGGTGCCATCAAGGTCGATACACATCTTCTGACGGATGCAGTTACTTCCGCGGATGCAAAAGAATGCTTTGCAACATTAAATAAGTTTAAAACGATCTCGGAACGACCGCCGGAACCGTCTCTGTTGACCCGTTAAATTATGCAAGCAAAACGATGATCACTTACAAAAACCAGGTCATAAGAATTTTTCCTGCCCTTACCTGACCTCCGTTTATTCCGGAATGATGTTAGACAGATATTGCTAAACGGACACTTACAGATTTTCTTTAGTGTCCGTTTAATATTCCAATATCCCAGATGCAACTTCAGATTATGCATCTTTCGCACTGATCATGTACTATATATCATTTTCCTGATTTTCATTTTCTTCTATAATATCCAGCATCGTATTTATTCTCTCTATATAATTGTGATGCTCCCTTACTTTCGATAACCATTTTCTGCGATTGCCAGACGTTCTTCCTCATGTGCCAGATAATATTCTGCTTTTCACAAAGATCATTGATTCCGTCAAAGCATACCAGGTCTTCCCCTCTTTAAAATAATATGGTATTTCCGCCTGATAATTTGTCATCAGAAAGCCTCCTGCCCCAAGCACATCCCATACCCTGAGTGGTATGCCGCTCTTGATATTCGGAATCGTAAAATTCAGATTAATCTTTGACATACGAAAACCTGCGGCAGCTCACTCCAGTAATCAACCAGAACCACAGTACTGAATCCGCAGCATATCACTTACATCACTGTTACTGTATACATTGACATGATAATGCTTCGACAACTCGATCAGCGCGCGCCTGCGCTCCACCTCCGCAATTTTAAACCCAAGCACCGTCGTCTGAAAGATCAGTCCAAGGTCTGAAAAGATCCTTCTGATTTTTCCAGTTCAAAATATTCCTGCAGTTTTTCCAAAATATCCGTAGTCAGCATAGGTTCCACTATATTGGCACCGCTAATGTTTAACTGTGCCTCGATCACAGCATCAAAATATCCGCGCAGGTATTCCGGCAGCCTGCTTTTATCTTATCATAAGAGTTCCGTTCATAAAGACTTCCGACAAACGCAATGTCTCCTTTATATTTCTGTATTTCCGGTGAATTTGCAATTACCGTATCCATCCGGTCCGTATCCACAGCAAGTGGCAGATACCAGATATGTTCCACTCCCATCTCCCGGAATTCCAGATAGTTTGTCTTATCAAAGGTAAATATATAATTACACGGATGAAAATAGACTCATGATACATGCTGATCAGCGGATTATCACAGCTCCAGGATACATATTTTATCCCCATTTTCTGGCAGACATTCGAAATCAGTGCAAAATAATTGACCGTAAATACCATATCATAGTGCGTTTCCCGCAGTTTGTTTTCAATGATTTTTCAAATTCCGGATCGATATCATAATTGCCAAGATGCTGTTCGATATTATCCACCGTATGCCCCAGTAATAAAAGTCTGCTCTATGTCTCTGTAATTATAAGCTTTCCAGCGATACATTAATATGTGCATAATAATCTCCATTCCTGTGCCGTGTCAGCCAAAATAACGTTTTCATCTGTATGTAAAACCTGTTGCAGGAGGGAATGAGAACCTCCGCTCTACATCCAGGCTTCCCTGATCCACGCTGCTCTGCTTTTCCACGTATGATGTTCTTTTGCTGCCTGATATCCACAGTCTGCCATCTTTTGTGTGGACTGCGTGGCCAAACAGGTCAAATACACGGTCTGGCAAAGTCCGGATCTCATTTCTTGAAAACATGACAAGTTCTTTTCCATCCGTAAATTCTCTGCGCAGATAGGTGGAATCGTCCGTCACCACTGCTGCTCCGGCAAGCATTCCGTTAAAAATACGGTCATGTGCTCCGGCTTTGAACCAGGTCATTGTATTTAAGACGATCTTACTGTCGTTCATCAAAGGCAGAATCTCCGGTGCAAGTACTTTTCCACCGTAAACCAGGTACGGATTGTCACTCCATTCACACTGATCCCAGCCTGTCCCGTATGCTGTCACACGAATTCCGTTTTCCACCAGTATGCGGACTGCCTGTTCGCGGAAAAATGATGTCGCATAGGAATCAATGAAACGCATCTGTACAATGATCTCATGAACACGTTTCTCCGATATGTCATCCCGCTTATATTTTAAGTACTCTTCGATCACATCCTCCGTCGTGCGGTCCGGATGATGCACCAGCTCTGACAATACCGCCTGTGCCATCTCCTCTCCGTCCACTTCCGGGATGGATGAGAGATCCGGAATCATCTTCGCTACTGTGTAGATTGGAAGTGCCCCGCATATAAAACATCGATTCCACGCTCCGCGGCGGTTTATGTCTGCTGCCAAGTTCCACCCCGGCATGTGGCAGAAAATCCGTATACCGGATATTTTGAAATATCTGCGGATATACCGGACATGGTTGCGGTCCGTGCACAGCACAACAGATGTTGCCGGAGCATTCTGCAGTGGTTTCTCATAGTGAAACGGATGATCCATCAGGATATTGATATATGGAATATTGTAAGTTTCCCAGAGATTTGGCTCTTCTTCCGCAGAACCTGCTCTTTTGATCCTGCTGTACTTTGGAAAATGTCCTGCTTCAAAGCATCCCTGTTCCGGTCATGCCTGCCGGAAGTGACAGATTATATCCCAGGTTATTAAACGTCACACAGAAAAACCTCTGATCTTTTTGCACCATCTCCGATACATTCGATCAGCGCCTGCTTGCTCACCTCTTCGAGACGGGCATCATAGGTAAAGGAAGCATATCCCATGGATTCAAAGGCATTTTTCAGTTCCTGGGTGAATAAGTCGAGGGTGTCGTAGACACCGGTGATGTAAATGATGGTTGTCTGCATGGTGGTCTCCTGTACTTTTTATAGATTTATTTTTCTATACTGCAGCTATGCCTTTTATAATCATCCTTTGTGGAATCTGTGCTGTCGTAATTGATTCCAGCCAGGATCACTTGTCCATGATAATCTTTCAGGCTCTGCATGTACTGCTTCTTTTATCTGTGCAATCGCTGCATCTGACGATTTATCCCATTTTAATTCCACCACGATCGCTGGCACATCTCTAAATTTTCTCGGGACAAACACAATGTCAGCAAATCCCTTTCCCCGGCGAGTTCCCGATACATCACATAATCTTTTCTTGCAGCATAATATGCCAGCGAAAGCACACATGACATAGAGTTTTCATCATTATACTTTAAAATGGATATATTTTCCTGATGCACCTGCTCGATCATTTCCGCAACATATTCTTCTTTTCCATCTATGGTTGCCTGAAGCACTGCTTTTGAATTGCGAATCGCATCCATAACCGGTTCCCATCCGCCATCCTCTATGCAGTTAATAAACTCTTTCTGCACCTCCTGGTTTGGAATAGAAACCGTCTTGTTCTCAAAATCGTAGGTCAGGTACCCCAAATGCACTAAAAGTGTAAATACATCATCTACGCTCGCAAATGTGGACATATCGTTCTGAAACTTATCCGGATTAATCCTTATACAGCTGCCTGATATAAGCTGTGTGACTAATGCCTTCAAGTGATACATGTCCATCTGGATATATTTTTTTAGTGCCTCATAGGTTTCCGTCTTCGTCCAATAACTGTCAAAATCATGTCCCAGCAATGACATGACTACTGATCTTGGATTATAGATCTGAACGCCCTTTAAATCATATCCATCGTACCACTGTTTCATTCTGTCATAAGGCATACCATATGACACACACAGACTTTGAACTTCCTCTTCCGTAAACCCGGTAAATTCAGCGAGTTCCCTTTGATTGGTCATGGAATATTCATCAAACATATTGAGAGCTGAATGCTCGCCATACTTTTTAATCGGCAGTATTCCCGTCATATAAGCCAACGCAATATATGGCTTATCTTTCATCCACAGGCACAAGAAATCCAGATATTTTTTCTGTGCTTCATCATCCCCGGATACTTTCGAAATATGCAATCCCACTCGTCGATAATGATGATAAATTTCTGTTTTTCTGACTATAGATGTTCTCTAATACATCAATAAGATCTTCCGGTCAAAACAGTCTACATCTCCGTATTCCCGCCTGATATCCCATAAAAGTCTCTTTGCATATAATGGATCATTGCATCCACCGACTGCGCCCGGTTAAGAAAGTCAAGCATGTTGACATGAAGGACATTATATTTATTCAGATTTGCCTCAAAACTTTCATCCTGTGCAATCTTATAATCCGCAAACATGCTTTTCGAATCACATCCCTTGCTATAATAAGCTACAAGCATATTTGCAGTCATAGATTTTCCAAAACGGCGAGGTCTGCTTACGCATATATTCTGATGTTCGGTATTCAGATTCTGATTCATTTCAGAAATCAGCATGGTTTTATCCACATATATCTTGGAATTAAGTGCTTTCTGAAATTCTTCATTTCCCGGATTTAAATATATTCCCATTCTAATCTCCATTCTGCATTTGAAAAATTATATTTTTCACTCTGTTTCTCCAATAAGCTGACTATAACAAATTTAACTGTTTATCAATTTTAAACGTTTTTTTGCCGGCTCATAATTACCGCACTTCTGATAATAATACTTTGCCTCACTGATTTTCTCAGGCATTCATAAATAACTCCAACATTATAATAAGCTGCATAGGAATTTACTCCCGCCATCCTGCAGTCCGGTGTTTGGCCGCTTTCAAAATTCTCCAACTGCTGCATCAAACATAGCGTTGTTCATATAAATGAGTTCCATCAGGAACTGAAAATCCGCACTATTTCCAAATTCTTCATAAATATTTTCAAAGAAAGTGCTTCCCCGCGCGTCCGCTGTTGATCAAGGCATAGCCGTAGGTTTCCACCATATCGATGACATATTCTAACTTTGGTTCAAGGTCATAACTGAGCCCATGGGCGAACCAGAAGCATGCCTCGTTATAATCTTCTGCCATGTAATAGCTTTTCCAAGCTGATACAATAGATACGGGATCTGCTGCTCTTTTTGCATCCGTAATTTTAGATTTCTGCTCTGCATCCGTATCCTGCTTTGCGATATTCTGATCTAACTGCGTGGCATGTGCTTCGGCATCCCATCCTGAATTCTTTAATTCCTGCTCTAACAGTCTTATGTTGCGCAGCGCTTTTGCCTTTTTTTCTTTCTTCGGAAGATCATAACCCGTATGGCCGATGACGACCGGTGCTTCGTATGTACGATATTCCTTTTCGTCACAGGCAGTTACCTGCTCATGGATTCTTCCCGTGTAATGAAAACTTTCTTTTGCAAAAATGCGGTTGATCCACTCTTTATTTTCCTGCTTTCCATCTTTTCCGGAAATAATATTGATTCTCCGGATCCTGCCAACCTCACCTGGATGTTCGGCAATCATTTTCTCTAACTGTACCCGATCAATCTGCTGTAAATATTCATCACTGTCAATGACCATCACATACGGATGTGCTGCTTTTGAAACCGCAAAATTCTTTGCTGCCGAAAAATCATCGCACCATGGGAAATCATAGATATTTTCCGTATATTCTGCGGCGATTTTTTTTGTCTGATCTGTCGATCCGGTATCTACTACGACCAGTTCAAATCCGGTGTTCTGGAATGATTTCAGGCAGCGTGCCAGATTGTGTTCTTCATTTTTGGTGATGATGCAGACTGATAACATGTAATGATTCTCCTGTGTGCCGATCGCTATATTGGTGGGCATATTCACTCCTCCCTGTCTGTCCCAATCAAAACTTTTTTGCCTTCAAATGCAAATCCATAATGATATATCTGTTCCTTTCTGATTCCTTTATCAAGCAGGTCTGCATCGTATTTTTTCTCACAGATCTGCTTTAAGGCAGACAGAACTGTCTCTTGAATGCTTTTTTCCTTTCGTGGATTTCGAACTTTGAATTCCAAAATAACTGCTTTGCATTCCTTTGAATTTTTCGGTTCTAACATTACATCATATCTGCCAAACCCACTTTCACGGTTGGATTTAAGGTAATATCTATCCCGCAGGTCAACAAGCAGACCTAATACAAAACCATGGTAAAAACGCTCAGGCTCTGCCCCAGATGCCCTCTCTCCGGTGTCGAAATAACTAAATGTCTGCATAGCAATTCGATTCATGTATTCATTCATCGCATCCACATCACCAAGTAACATTGCCCTTACAAAATCATTGTAATCTGGTTGTACAGGAGCAAACCAGTCATGTACCATACCCTGAAACATTAACTTTACTTCCAGATTCGTCAACGCAAGCTGGTATTTCGGCATCTTCCCCTCCTCAATATCCTGATACGTTTCATAAGATAATACTTTCAAATATCCACTCGCCAGCAAAAGACTCCAAACTGCTTTTTCATTTCCATTTAATTGATTGTATACAATCTGCTCTTCAATTTCTGACCAGATGTATTCTCCGCACAATAATTTTTCAAATTTTTCCTTAATTGTACGGTTTCCTTCCTGAATCAATTTTCCTACCAGACTATTTGCACTTGTATTTGCCCAAAATGTTTTGTATAACTGTGTATCGAGATAATTTAAAATTGACCATGGATTATAAATATCTTTGTGTTCCCCAAAAATGAAACCATCGTACCATCTTTTTACCTCTTTTTTTTCTTTCTCAAGACCATACTGTTCCAATGCATCAAAGACTTCCTTCTCTGTAAAACCAAATACAGAAGCATATTCATTTGATGTAGTCGTAACTATCTTTAAATTATTCAAATCTGAAAAAACGGATTCCTTACTTACTCTTGTGATTCCCGTCATAATTCCACGTTCCAGTGCCGGATTCGTCTTAAATGTCGAATTAAACAGGCTTCGGGTGAATGCGACAAGTTCATCCCAGTAACCATCCACAAATGCTTCCTGCATGGGTGTATCATATTCGTCTAACAAAATGATAACTTTTTTTCCATAATATCTATACAGGAAATCTGATAACTGATATAAAGAAGATGTCGCATCCGTCTCTTTTATATTTTCCTCCAACATACGCTCATAATATGCTCTGTCGGCATCTGTAAGCTTTTCACTGTCTTTAATATAACAAAACTTTATATATATGTTTCTTAACACCTCACACATCTTTTGTTTTGTTTTCTCATAATCTCTCTCTTTAATCCGCGCAAATGACAGACTGATGACAGGATAAGTTCCCTGCAGCTCACGGTATTTTTCTTCTTTCCAGATCGCCAGATGTTCAAACAAATCTGACCTGCCGGCATAGTCTATGGAAAAGAACTGCTCCACCATACTCATTGTAAGTGTCTTTCCAAAACGACGCGGACGGGTGATCAAAGTCGCACTATCCCCGCAATCCCACCATTCTTTAATAAAAGGCGTTTTATCTATATAAAAATAGTTTCCCTGGATGATTGTGGAAAAATCCTGTATACCGATCGCTATATTTCCAGACATTGTGACCTCCCTGCTTTTCAGACTGATATTGTGCGTTCTTTTTTATTGTGATAAATTAATAGTATACCTTTTGAGGTATATTATATCATGAAGCTTTGCTTCATGATCGTGATCTACACGAGCTTCGCTCGGCAGTTTTATTATACCACACGTTAACATTCGTTAGGAGAAAATCTGATTTATGAAGAAAGTAAGTGTCATCATCCCATGTTTTAACGCAACAAAATATCTTCCAAAATGTTTTATGTCACTTGTACAGCAGACAATCGGAATCGACCAGATTGAACTGATATTTGTAGACGACGCATCTACAGATGGCGGTGCTACCTGGAACATGCTGCAGGAATTTGAACGCGCCTATCCGGAAAGCATTATGATCTTAAAACTTGAGGAAAATATGCGCCAGGGCGGTGCAAGAAATGTTGCCCTGCAGTATGCAACAGGCGAATATATTGCATTTGTTGACGCTGATGACTTTGTCGCTGAGAATTTTCTGTTGGAAACTTATGAAAAAGCCAAAGAATCGGATGCTGCTATCATCCAGTTTGAATATTTTTATTATACAGACCGTCTGGGTGCCGTGGACTCCGGTCGGAACATTACACCGGAAGTAATTGAAATTTCTTCTGTCAGTGACCGAAAAAAATTTCTAATCTCAGAAGAAGTTACCTATGGCTGCTGGAATAAACTTTACAGCCACACTCTGCTGAAAGAGGCTCATACAGCCTACGCAGAACATGTCATTTATGAGGAGCCACTTTTTGTATACCCGCTTTTATATTTTGCAAATAAAATCGTAATCTTAAACGATGCCTACTATTATTACAGACAAAATGATTCTGGAACCATGCGAAATGATATGAGACAGGAAGAAACCCTAAAAATGCATGCCGACGTCCAGCTTGCTGTCTGGAATTTCATGAAAAAAACTCCATTTTTCAAAGAATACTATGATGAAATCAAACTATATTTTCTCCATACCTATCTGTACGAGACACTGTATTTTGCAAAACTCCGGGATTTTAAACCCTCCTATTCTTTCTACAAAGAATTAGAAAAAACGATTCTTGCGGAGGTGCCGGATTATGCACAGTCCATTTACAGCGCTCTGATTCCAAAGCAGATGGAGCTGTATCGGATGATCGGGGAAGGTATGACGGAGGTGAAGTTTAAGGAGTATTGGGAGCGGCTGTGAGGCACTCCCTATTATAAAAAAAGCATACCAGATCATCTAACATCTGATATGCCCATCTTTTTTATCTATAACTTCTAATTGCGTCTTTAAAATATTATTTTGTTCGTAAACGCTCCATAGTGGGTACACCCACATAAGCAACCGCTCCGAAGAGCGGCATATCATTCAAGTTGCTTTCTGCATTCCACTGGCAGCGTATCTGACCAGGGAAGCAGATCTTTACAGAAATCCACACCATGTTCATCCATGTGCCTAGGGATTTCTTCCAGAAGATATTTGAAATAATTATAAGGCTTGAGGTTATTCGCCTTAGCAGTTTCAGCAATGCTGTAAATCATCGCATTTGCTTCGGCTCCTGCAACGGTATCAATCATGACCCAGTTTTTCTTTCCAACACAGAAAGGACGAATGGACTGTTCTGCGGCGTTGTTATCCATTGGCACTGCTCCATCTTCCAGAAAGGTTCTAAGATACTTTTCCTGATTCAAGGAGTAGGTAAGACCATTGGCAGTTTTACTTTTGGCTGGGACGCAATGCAGATTCTGTTTTACCCACGCAAAGTCAGTAAGCATCAACCAGCGGTTTTACTGTCAGCTGACGATGACTCAGACGTTCCTCTGCAGATTCATCTGCAAGATTATTTTCCTCGCGGTATATTGCCTGGATCTGCTTCAGTGCCAGATAAGCCAGCGAAGATTTTTTCTTATCCTTTGGCAATGCTTTCACGGATTCGTCAAAGCGGCGTCTTGCGTGTGCCCAGCAGCCGGCAATCTTCAGGTCTTCACGTTCCTTTTCGATGGTATGATAGACTTGATAGCCATCTGTTACACAGACTCCCTTGAACTTCTTAAGGAAATCTCTTGGATGGCTTGCATTACGCGAAGGCTGGTAATCGTACAGTACGATCTGTCTGTCCTCATACATCTTACCGGTACGGTACACCCACATGTAATGCTTGTTCCCATCAGTCCGGTTTTCTTTTGATACCAGGATCGGAGTTTCATCTGCCTGAAGCACATGATAGTCATAAAGCTTCTGATGCAGATAATCATAAAAGATTGAGAGATATCTCTCAGCACACAAGATCGTCCAGTGTGCCATGTCTGCCCGATCAATGTTAAGCCCCATTCTCTGGAACTCCTGTTCCTGACGATAGAGAGGTGTTGCATTTACATACTTGGCATTCCATACGCCGGCAAGAAGCGAAGGTGATACCAGGCTGTTTCTTAACAGGTATGCCGGATGATCCGCTTTTTTGAAGTGATTATCCTTCTTGGATTTGTAGACACCTACATGATGTTCTTCTATTTCAACCTTCATAGGTGTAAAACTATAACGTCTGTAGATTTCGTCTTCAAGTTCATACCAGCCATCTTCACCAAACTCGGCAATGAGTTCTTCTTCGGACATCTTGTGTTCCACCGGATTTACAGGGAGCCCCCTGGATATCTTTTTCCCGTCTGCCTTTGGTTTTCCTGCCTCTTGGCCTGGTTTCATCTTCATCAACGTATTCATCGAGCGAAGCAACTGCTTCTGCTTCGTTGAAGAAAACGATGTTGCCATCTACTTCCATGAAACAGATCTGATTCTCAGTATCCAGTTTCTCGGAAGATTTACCAAAACGGTTGTTGTTCAATACAGCTACCTGTTCCAATAGCAGCTGAAGCTTCCGGTCAATATCCTGAAGCTGTGATTGCTGGACAAGAAACAGTTAAACAATCGTAGCCTTATCAAAGTTATTCAGTTGTTCTTCTGTATATTCCATCGCCATAAAAAACCTCTTTTCTACTAAGGTTAATTATAGCGGAAATAGACGGAAATAGCGAGTATCACTCATTTCAAAGTTCGGCATATTGCCTATACATACAAGCTTTCAATTCTACGTTTTCAGGCGCTGCAAATATGCCCCTTTTGAAATGGTGGGTATAAATTATAATTGCACAAAACCTGCATAATGCGCTTACAATGCAGAATAATGGCCTTGCAGATGATAAATGATGCACTGTTTACAATGACAAAATCACCGTTAAAAATTCTACGTATTGCACAATCATCATGCCATATGAGTGGGTGGATCGACCTCTTGAACGGTCTTCTTAGGGGTGATCGTCAATCCTTCCATGAGCCAACGAAACTGCTGGCTGGTGATTGCCTGTACCTCAGATTCATTCCTGGGCCATACGAACTTACCCTGTTCCAGACGTTTGTATAAAAGAAGAAATCCATCTTTCTCCCAGACCAGGCCTTTGATCCTGTCGGATTTTCGTCCACAAAACAGATACAAAGTATCTGGTACATAGGACAGTTATCCGTCTTAGCATCCACGATGGAAGCCAGGGTATCTATTCCGGATCTCAAATCAGTGTATCCGCAAACGATATACACTCGTTTAAAACAAGTTGCATCATTCAACATGGGCAAGCACCCCAAGAACTTTCTTTAGAAGAAAACCTGATGTCTGCTCCGTAACACGAATGGTCATGCCGTTGGCAGATATATCCAAAAGGACTCATCCATTAATGCGCTATTAGAATCAACTGCTGTCGAAACTGATTCCGTATGCATAAGTTCCATAGGGACTGGAATAATTTCATGTTCTACGGAGTCACTTGGAATAGAATCAAGGCAGGCTTTTCTGACCTGCGCAAGGCGATAATAGTAATTCGCCTTGGTGATGTTATTTGCCCGACACCATTCGTCTACGGACATGCCATTTGGACGATTCCGGCATTCTTGAACCATTGCAGCCCATTCACGAATGCGACAGCTGCGTGCTACTTGTGATGTTTGAGATTTCATAAATTTAACCCTCCTGACTGTCTAAAAGTTTAGGCTAAACTTTTGGACTGGTATAAAATGTTAAGTCTATTTTCTCAAAAATCATAAAGCATTCTATATACTGACTATGAAGCGTTTACCTCTGATCTTCTTAGTGCTGCGCTTTTTGCTTTTGCAAGTGCACGATAATTTTTCTTACTATCCTGCGGTACATGCGGGGTCTGGAAAATCCATATGTTTTGCAGAAGCGGATGATAACCGTTTCCAGTTTTTCCCTTGCTTCATTCAGCAGGGAAAATCCTGTGGATATCGGATATTAGATGGGGCACAGGTGGCATCAATCATCAGGGTTCCTTTATTTTCAGGGAACTGTCCCTGCTTTGTATCCTGCCCATCACCTTCTCCCCCTGAAGGTGGATTGTTATGGTCATCATCCTTTTTGCCACTGGATTCCTTTTCTTTGACTGCATCCAGCATATATTCATTCGCTTCCATGATAACATCCATATTCAGACGTTTACGGAACAGGACTAAGGTACTTGCATCAATTGGCGGTTCTTCCTGATAACCTGGAAGCCCAATGAAATACTGGTAATACGGATTTTCTGTCAGTTGTTCAACGAGTTCCCTGTCAGAATACTGATATTTCGTTTGTATGATCAATGAGCCAAGGGCAAGACGTAATGGCTTGGCTACTCGGCCATTCTTGCCTTTGAACAGGCGGGAATATTTCTTTTCAAAGACTCCCCATGGAATAGCATCTGCCATTTTTACCCATCTGTTTTCAGGGTTCATGTGAAGTCCTATTGGCTGATTGAAATCCAGAAAGTTACTTTGTGTATTATCAGTATATTTGTACATTATTTTCCGCTCCGTAAATGGTATTTTTCTATTGAAAACTGCACGAAAAAAGATTTAAGATCTGTTAAAACCGTGCACTTTATTATACCATCTTTGAGCAGAAAACACAGTAAAATCAATGGTTTTAAGCTAATTTTCTTTTAATCAGCAGACACTATTTATACATTTCACAACCATACAGTTCTTGAATGACTACCGTTTGTGTTCCTGCTATCTGTGCCCCTCTTCCTGTATTTAATATAGGAATATTTTCCTCAACTATTCTATGCTCTATCCATTTTCGATAAATATCCAGATTTCGACTTGTCTTTATTTGTCTTCCATCGGTACTGGTAACCATGCGATATTCTTTTCCCTCTTTAATCTCATAGCCCATTCCACTTGCATGGGAGCGGTTATCTGTATATGCCAAATCTACTCCTATCAAAATTATTTTGTCGGCTCCAAAACGCAGTGCAACATCCAATGCAAGGGTTGTAACTGACCCACCTGTCTGATATGTTTGCACCCCCAGTTCCTGCGCCCTTTTTTCTGCCAAATCATAGCCTTTCTGATATGCAACGTACGATTGTCCTTTATAGTAATCCAGTATTTGGGCAGATGCAGTAGAAAGCAGTAAAAGCGGTATATGCTCTGTTGGCAAATTGCATACCTGCTTATACATATTTTCCTGTGCATCTTCAATAACAATTAAATCTGGTATAATTCCTTCATTTATAAGCTTTCTTGCAGCCGTACCTACAGACCAGATTTTCATTTGTTCTCTATATTTTTTCATATCGTCTATCTGCTCATCCAGCGAAGGTCCACCACCTACAATTGCAATTGTGCGCTTTTTAAAACAGGACTTCAATATACTACATTCCGGTAATTCCATTCTGTTTATTTTATAGAAATTTTCCTCTAGTAAATGCGCTTGTTCTCGCATACTATTTACTGATACAAAAAAATCTTCCAGTCGTTCCCTTACAGATTCTTCCTCCGTGATACATAAAGATGGATAATAAATACAAAATTCTCTGCCACTTATCCATGCACTAAACTTTTCCATAAGCTTTATTGCGTTTGAGTTATAAAAAATGCGTACCCTTTTCTGTTTTATATAGTTTACCCAGTCTAAATCTCGAAATGCTTCTGTAAGCAATTCTATAGAATTTTCTAACACAATTACTTTACAAACATCATCCGCCTTTAGTAATGCCTGAATATGGTATCCAAGTCCCATGCCGTATATCACATATTCTCTCCCAATTTCTTTTAAAACATCCTCTGCCCACACCTGTGACTGATATTCTGGATTTACAGAACTGTGAATCAAAATCTCTTTGTTTTGGCACTTTACTTTCACCGTTGGCTGCCCATTAATTGCAAACATCTGTTTATAACGATCAGATGATGATATTGGTGCCGAAGAAAGTGTCTTATACAACTCTTGGTATTCATCTTCTGCATGTTCTTGCAGCTCTGTCATATTTTTCTCCCAATAGTCTGGTGCCTTTTGTGTTTCTTCACCCTGCATTTTTATTTGAATATTTTGCAAACATGGGAGCAAATCACATTCTAATATATCTGACAATAAGATATAATCTCTGTTTTCTTGTGCCTGTAAAATTGCCTGTAAAATACTTATAAAATCTGTTTCATGCAAAATTTCCAGTTTTTCTGTTAAAACATCAAGTGCACTTATCAAGTTTCTCATTATACATGAGCCTGTAAAAAAGCTTTGTTTTCTAAAATTATTTACTATCTGTGGAATCCATAACAGACATTGCTGATTCAAATCATATATATTGCTCTCTGGCATAACATATCCCTTAACCTTTTTGTTTTATTATATAGAATAGGACCAGTTTTTTAACTGGTCCTAAGTATCTGTCCTATTTCAATAACATCAACACTGCCTGTGGCTGCGTATTAAACTGTGCTAATAAACTCTGCGATGCATTTAACAATATCCTGTTAGTTGTAAATGAAAGCATCTCTTCGTTCATATTGGTATCACGAATATTACTCTCTGCTCTCTGCGTATTTTCTGTTGTATTGTCAAGATTTTTGGTTGCGTGCTCTAACTGCTCCTGCGTTGCCCCGAACTGATCTCTCCACGTCGCTGCAATCTCAATTGCGTTCTGTATCTTTGCTATGGATTCGCTCGCACCCTCATAGCTTGTCATGTCTACATCTGCCACACCAAGGCTTTCTTTGCTTGCATTTACAAAATTAATGGTAACGCTCTGATCAGCAAGTGAACCTGCCTGAATTTTAAAGAAGCCCGGTTTTGCCTTTGGCGTACCCTCTGCCAGCATATACTGCTGATTGAAATTCGTATCATATGCGATATGATCGATTTCGCTTTTCAGTTGTTCTACCTCGTCCTGAATAGCAGTACGATCTGCTGTTGTGTTAATATCATTTGCTGCCTGTGTTGCAAGCTCTACCATACGGTCTAAAATCTGCTGTGTCTCTTCTAATGCTGCATCTGCTGTCTGTATCATACTGATACCATCCTGCACATTGGATGATGCACGGTCAAGTCCTCTGACCTGATGACGCATCGTCTCTGAGATGCAGAGCCCTGCGGCATCGTCTGCATCCTCATTGATCCGATAGCCTGATGATAATTTTCTGGACGAATCCTCTGTGTTTTTCACATTCGTCTTCATAATACGATGCTGATTCAGCGATGGCATATTGTGATTAATTACCATGTGTTCACCTCTTCCTTGAGTCATAAATTCCTAGTATATATATCGTACCATTCTGTCCCTTTGCTTAGCATATTTTGGCATTAATCTTGCTTTACTACACATTTTCTACTATTTTTCTTACTTTTTCAATCACTTCATCCTGCTGCTCATCCGTCAGTCTCGGGAATAATGGCAAGCTGATAATATGAGAGTATACCTCTTCCGCTACCGGGCAGTTTACATCTGCATAACCATGCTCTCTGTAATACGGATGATGATATACCGGTATGTAATGCACATTGACTCCGATTCCTTCCGCGCGCAGTGCTTCAAATACCGCTTTACGATCTTTGTTCTTTACCTGAATGATATACAGGTGCCAGCCACTTTTTGTATCTGGAAGCTGATATGGTGTAACGATATTTTTACAATCCGCAAATGCCTTATTATAACGTTCTACCAGCTCTCTTCTCCGTGCAATAAATGAGTCCAGTTTCTTCATCTGGGAACATCCAAGTGCACACTGGATATCTGTCATACGATAGTTATAGCCCAGATCTATCTGCTGATAAAACCATGGTCCCTCATTACAAGTCATCTGGCTTTCATCTCTTGTAATGCCATGACTACGGAACAAAACTAATTTTTTGTAGAATGTCTCATCATTTGTAACGATCATGCCACCCTCGCCTGTTGTAATAGGTTTAACCGGATGAAAGCTGAATGTTGTCATATCTGACATAGATCCAATCATTTTCCCTTTGTATTCTGACCCCAGCGCATGTGCCGCATCCTCTATTACGATCAGATGATGCTCTTTTGCGATTGCATGAATCGCATCCATATCACACGGCTGTCCTGCAAGATGTACTGCAATGATCGCTTTTGTTCTGTCCGTTATTTTTCTCCTGATATCCTCCGGATCAATATTGTAGGTATCCGGGTCGATATCAGCAAATACCGGGGTTCCCCCACAGTATAATACACAATTCGAAGATGCCGCAAAAGTAATCGGTGTCGTGATGACCTCATCTCCTGCTCCAATCCCTGCTACATAGCATGCCGCATGAAGTGCTGCCGTATCATTTGCGATCGCAACCGCATATTTTGCTCCGACATAATCTGCCATCATCTTTTCAAATTCTGCAATCTTTGGTCCTGTCGTCAAATAATCGGAACGTAGTACATCGACAACCGCCTGTATATCGTCCTCTTCTATGGTCTGTCTTCCGTATGGTATCATGTCCATCATCCTCCCTGCTCTTCTTGTCTGCTTTGTCTTAATAGGGCATATCCTTCAAATAATTCAAGATCCTCTTTTGTTGTAATTTTTATATTTGTCTGATCTCCATAAGACTGATATATCGTATCTCCTAGCGCATACATCAGGCTTGTAGTATGCGGTTCTATCACATCCAACAGTCCTTTTTCCTCTGCTCTATGGTAAATATCCAGCAAATATCCATATCGGAATGACTGTGGACAGCAAATCTGTACCTGTTTATCTCTGTCAATCCATGTTTTACTTTCCCTGTTTTCATCATTAGACCCTAAAAGCTGAAAACAAGGGGTACAGGAAACAGATATTCCATGCTCCTTGCACACTCTGATACCATCGGATATAATATGTTGACTTGTAAATGGGGCAGCACCATAGTGTATCATAACCATATCATTGTCATCTAACTTATCTTTCAGATAATTCACTCCATTGATCACTGATTCTTGAAATGTCTCCCCTCCATGCGTAATCCACTTTACCTTCGATAACTCGTAGTTTTCTATTATGGTTTCCAGATAGCGAATCCAATCCGCATGACATACTATCTCAATGGCATCTACCTGTGGATTTTTCTGATACAGTTCAATCGTATATGCCAACACCGGTTTTCCCAGTATCTCTACAAACTGCTTCGGACGTCCTGCACCTACACGTGAGCCTGTTCCTCCTGCCAATATCATGTCTGTATCCTCTATAATTATCCATAGTTCCATTGTTTATCTTAAATCGTATCAAGTTCCGATAAGACGGCAGGAAGAAAAAGCTATCATCGTCTCCAACACTTCCTTTATAAAGCCCCCAGCAGAACCAGTAAAATGCCGAGATTGGAATAAACGCATAATAAAATCTTCTCTCATCCTGATTCATCGGTCTTCCTATATATGCTTTCAGGTATCTCTCTATCTGCTGATCTGACCAATCATATCTGCATAAAATACATCCAATATCATTTGCTGCATAATTAAGCCCGGCATATTCCCAATCAATCAGATACACCTCTTGCGTATCGCTACACAAATAATTCGGTGCATAGGTATCATTATGACATAAAACCCGCTCATATCCCAGCCGTTTTGCATCCTCCTGTATAGCGGCATACAATTTATCTACCTTTACAATAATCTCCTGAAATTCCCGGAACAGATTTCCTTTTGTCAATGAAGCAATCTGCATTAATTTTTTTCCTTCTGCAACATTGTCAAAAATTTTTACGGCTGGGTCTGGTTTTACCAGATGCAGCTTATGCAAATACTCCATTGCAGTACTTAATTGAGACTCTGATGCTTCAAAATCACAATATACAGCCTTAGGAACATAATGCGACAATTTCCATCCAGATATATCCATATATATTACAGATTTATCGATTCCTATTTCATATGCTGCATTCTGTGCAAAAAGCTCTGTTTGTCTGTCAATCAGATTACCCGCTGTTCCTCCCGGATGTCTATACACATAGCCCTGTCCATTTACCTTAAAGCCAAATGAGACATTTGTGAGACCTGCATTAATAACATCAATCTCATTAATCTCATTTGGGTTACACTTTAAAACAGAGCATATATTAGATATAATGTCAGAATCGACATTGAGTAAAAATTCCGAATCGAACTGTCTTAAATCTTCAATCCCCTCAAATTCCAGAATACTTCTATTATCAAATTCTTTCACATACAAAGAAAGTTCTTTTAAATGTTTTGCATAAAATTCTTCCCAAAACATATCTGCCACACGGAATCTGTCAATTTCCTGCTCCATATAGTTTCTAAACTTAGCAGAAAATGATTCATTAAAATAAGCATGACCGACCATCGCCATCTGATCCATTCCGCCAACCGATACATCTGTTATTACCATTGCATCCGAATATGCCACTCCAAACTCCCGGAATTTTCCCTGATAAAATGTACATGCCCGGTAAGAATAATTCAGTGGATTCTCCTCTATAAAAGGATTATCCACAAAATAATGATCCGCACAACAGATGTATGTATTAGCAAGATATTCCCGTGCTACATAAAGTGAATAGAGATTTCCTTTCTCTGCAAATGTATTATTTACAATCAAATGTACCCCATATTTTTCTTCTAAATAGAAAAATTTCTCCTTCATGTATCCAACTACAACATGGATTTCTTCAACACCTGCCTCAAGCAGTTGCTTAATCTGGCGTTCAATCAAGATCTCACCCTTTACACAAAAGATGCCCTTGGGTTTTTCATATGTAAATGGGGCAAAATTTGAAGATTTGCCCGCCGCTAAAATCACTGCATTTTTTTTCATGCCAGCCCCCCTAAATCCAATAACCTGTCCATATATGCGAACTTACTCTTTTATCCTCTGGAGGATATTCCAAATAATTTCCATAAATAGCTCTTAAATAACTATCATATTCCTTCGGACCATAGAAATTATCATCCTCAAACTGCAAAGGTACAATATTTTTGAAAATATGACTTTCCAGTATCTCCCGTTCACCATAGGGACCAAATATATTTCCACAATACTTTGTTGCCAGATAATCTGCATCAAGCTTTTCCGTCCAAAACTGTTCTAATCTTTTCTGGATTTCTTCCGTTGAAGTTCTCAGTGAAATCATATGTTTAATATATTTCTGTTCCTCAACAGCACAGTCCATTTTCTCTCGTGCCTGATCCAAGTTGTCTCCAAGCGCAACCAGCGGGAAAATATCTATGCTTATCCCACTTTTTATTAATAATGGAAAATCAACAATATTCAGAACCGTCCTCTTGTCTATAATCCTTGGATAAAAATAAAAATACCCCTCACTTTTCGCCGGCATTGCCATCTCATATTTTTTTTCATTCCGTAATATATCATACAAACAATAAATATCCTTTACCGGCATATAAATATCTATATCATCATCCCAGGGTATGAAACCTTTATGTCTCACCGCTCCCAAAAGCGTTCCATATGCCAAATAATATTTTAAACCATTTTTTTCGCAAATTTCCCGTATATAATTCAAAATATCTATCTGGATCCTTTTTGATTCTTCTATAGTTACCTCTTTTAAGTCACATAAACTATAGCGTTTCATCATTTCTTGTGGATTAAAAAATCGAAAAATATGATTTTCTTTATCATATCCCAATGTCTGAACCTGTTTTGACATTTCATCAAAATATGGTGTTCCAATAAAAATTAAAATATTTTCATCATAGGGACATAGTAATTCTTCTGGTTTATATGCAGTTACACCCTCTATTAACATTTTCTTTCGGGATGTATTATTATCAATAACCGCATAAACAGAAATTCCCTTTTTCATCAATATACTAATTCCTACGTTGGTAGCCTCTGTAATTCCAAAAAAAACTATTTTTGCTTTCTTTATCTTATCCTGATTTTTTTCTACAATATCGGTTAAATTCTTTTCTACGATATCAAGAAAAACCCATTCCGAAAAATTTTTGCTTTCCACCAGTTTTCCCCTTAATCCATAATAATTTTTTTATTCCACTCACTGAATGTGTAATTATTATCATCCATTACAATTTCTCTTGTCTTTTCTGCTCCACAATTCAGTAACATATCTAAAACTGACAATCCACTTTCAAATCCCGGATAAACCTGTGAATACTCTGCGCCATCATAATTTATATATAGATGATTGATACCATTATTATTAAATTTACCGATATCTACATAATTTTCGCTTCCCTTGTTAGACATGTATTCTTTCTCACCTAGTTCATGGCATATATTTATTAGCAGCTCATTTTTCTCCCCCTGAAAATCAAAATCTCTGTCATACAAAATCTCTGCTTTATTTCCCAATTCCTGTAAAACAAAGTTCGTAATATATATATCCAATTCCTGCAGACTCTCCCATTTTCTGGAATACAATTCTTTTATAAAACGGAAAATATGTATCATAATATGGGGCCTTTTTGATATGCAAATTTTATTGCATTCAGATGCTGATTTCTCCAATTGGTTACATTACTAATTTGAACATCCGCTATCAACTGCCCTTCTTTTCCTTTATTTTCAACCGGAACTGAAATATACTTCCACCCCTCTTTTACCCGAATCCTATTACGATTTTGCCAGGAGCTCTTGTCAAACTGAACCTTTGTTAAAAATAAAAATTTATCACTCCGCATTATTTTACCTATTAATCCAGGGTATGCCCAATAATTAGGCTGATGTATCGTTAACATTTTTTTCATCCTCCAGTATACTTCTTACAATCCTTGCTGCGCCAAGACCATCTACAAGGTCTCTCATTTTTTTTGACATTTTTATTCTTGCCTCTCTACTATCTGCAAGAATATTTATATACACTATCATTGTTTCTATCATTGTTTCCATACCATCATCAATATTTCCCGCATGTAACATGATATCATTTTGGGTAAATCCAATATCATCATACTTTTGATTGTCCGAATAGGAAAAAAAGATAGTTGGCGTTCCTACTGCACACAATTCATACAGCGTATTTCCAGCTGCCGATATTGCCACATCACACTTTGCCATAATTTCGCTAATATTATTTATATTTTCATAAATATAGATATTATCCTGTCCGTCATATCGTTTTTTTATTTCTTCCCGATATGCATTATAGGCTCCAACAATTACATGAAAGCGCAATGATTTCATATGGCATAATTTATTTAAAAAAACTTTTAAAAATCCCTTTTCATCACTTCCTCCGCACATTACAAGTACATCATTCACTTTTTCCCGAACTTCATAATCTTTAATATGATAACTTGAAAATTCTTCTCGTAATGGCACATACTGTGCACCTAAAAGTAATTTTGTTTCTGTTTTTTTATATACTCCTAAATAGTCAAAAATAAAATGATATAAATTATAGTTTATCAATATATCAACATTATATGGACATTTCATATGATCTTCTATATATACTGTTTTTACTTTCGTATACAAGGCTTTCATATAAGCTTCTGTTACCATATAACTGTCTACAATTACAATATCTTCTGTAGTGTTTAAAAATCCGTTGAGAATATTAATTTCACTTTCCATATTTTCCCAGTCGGTATTTAAAATTCTATACGAAAGTTTATAACGCTCCAATAGGATTTGCGGATTAGCATCCGCAATCAGAAACGTTACTTCTTTCTCTTGTTTTACAAATTCCAATGCAATTGTTATACATCTCATTATATGTCCGGATGCTATTACCTCATTTGCATCAGCTCTGAAATATATCATTTTAAATTTCCTTTTGTTTAATATTAGAATTAATTTTCCATATAGCAGGATTTGCATCTAAGAACTGGATAATATCTTCCAAATGAAACACTTTATCAGGATTATACAATGCAGTAATTATCTGTGTAATAACATTCAAATCCTCCTCAGTATCCAATGTCAGTCTATATCCCGAATAATCTTTCTCTGCCCTGTCATAATATACCTTTTGTACATTTGTGTATAAATATGGCGTAACATGCTCTCTTTCATATGTTTCCTTGGCATGATAAAACGCCTCTTCCAGCCATTTAAAAGAAAATATTTCGACATCCATACCTCTTGGGTAAGTTAATTTTTGTCCATCATTTGGAACATTTGTTAATATATCACATGATTGCTTCTCATAATCATCAATTGCCAGATCAATAATATCCGGATCAATTAATGGACAATCTGATGTAATGCGAATGACTGTTTCTGCTGAATTTTCCTTTGCTGCATAATAATACCTTGCCAAAACATCCGCTTCACTACCACGAAAATATTTAATACCATTAGCTTGTGCAATCTGCGCAATCACGTCATCCTTTTCATTTACAGTAGTAGCAATTATTATCTCCTTAATTTTTTGAGCTTTCTGTATACGCTCAACACCATATTCCAATAATGTTTTATTGCCCACTTTTTTCAAAATTTTTCCCGGCAATCGTGTTGAACCGCTTCTTGCCTGTATAATTACTGTATATGACATATTCCACCTCTATACTTCTTTTTTAAAAACACCCATAATTTCTCTTCCAAGTCCCATTTCCCCTAAAAGCCTGAATATTTCCAATGTTTTTTCTTCCGATAGACGCTCCATTAATAATTCCAACTCGATTCGTGCCTGATAACAAGATTTCCCAACAGACTTGTCTCTGCAATAGTTTGTTTTTTCATTTAGCAAATTAAAATCTATAAAGGATTCCCCATATACATTTTCACACCTGTATCCAGCCTCTGTCAAAAATCTGATAAGCCCATCCTTATTAAAATAATATGGATGTCCTTCTTCGTCCAGCCAGAATTCGCTATCTATTTTTTGCGTTTTAAGAAGATACTCCTGAAGCACGGAATAATTATTCGCAACCTTAATCATCAATACCCCATCATCTTCCAGTATATTTTTGCACAAACTCAACACTATTTTAGGTTCAAGCATCATATCCAATGACTGATCCAGATTTACTACGTCAAATTTCTTTCCTGCATCTGCCATTTTTTTTAATTCTACAACACAATCTCCCTGGCAGAAAAAAGGAAGCATATCCGGATTGTTATTTGCTATTCCATGCCTTGAAAAATCAATTCCAAACACTTCATAGCCATGCTCATAAAAATACTTCAGCAAATATCCTTCACCACAGCCTATATCTAAAATGGATTTTTTTTGTTTTTCTAAAAAATGGGAGTGCAATTCTATTATACGCTTTTTTTGTCTGTATTTACTTTCAAAAAATCGTTTTTCTTCTTCACTATACTGCTGCTCATAATTTCCCTTAGACTCTTGATAATAAGTATCCTCAAAATCTTTTTTCATAGAACTAAGACTTGGTTTTTTCTTTAATTCATAAAAACCATATTCATTTAAAAAAACTTTGTCATACATTTAGTGCTCCCCCGAATCTATTAAATTCCAGCTCATAGGTGTTCCCTTTTTTATATCCGCTACTGCTGTTTTTCCTATAATCTGATCATAATACTTTGTGTGCAACCCAAACCCCGGTCGAATGGAGCGTACATTTGCAGGAGAGAATCTTTCTCCTTTCTTTATGTCAGACACTACAAATAACGATCTTGAATGCTCTCTTTCTTTTTTTTGTGCATCAGTTAAGTCAAAGCTGACTCTCCCCAGTGCAGCCTCTGCAATTCGTATCTGTTCACACATTTCTTTAAATTCATGCATTTCCATCGAAAACTCTGAATCTGCTCCACCATCACTTCTGTGTAAAGTAACATGCTTCTCAATTACCTTCGCACCCTTTGCAATTGCAGTTATGGGAACCGTATATCCCATTGAATGATCTGAAAGTCCAACAATACAGTCAAATGTACTCTGCAATGCTGTAATCGTTTCTATATTCATATCCTGATATGGACTTGGATAAGTTGACGTACATTTTAATAAAATTACCTTATCATTCCCCTCTTCCCTGCATACCTGCATTGCCAATTCAATGTCTTTTAGATATGCTATTCCTGTAGAAATTAAGATAGGTTTACCTAAACGTGCTATTTTTCTTATTAATGGAACATCAGTAATCTCAAAAGATGCTATCTTATAAGCTGGAACATTTATATTCTCTAAAAACTCCACGGCCGTAGAATCAAACGGAGACGAAAAACAGATAAGTCCCATACTTTCTGCATATTTTTTTAATTCACCCTGCCACTCCCATGGTGTATATGCCTTCTGATACAGCTTATATAGTGTGGTTCCATCCCACAACGTTCCCTGTGTAATTTGAAAATAATCATTATCACAATCTATAGTAATTGTATCTGCCGTATAGGTCTGCAACTTTACAGCATCCGCGCCGGCTTCCTTAACACCTTTTATAATTTCTTTTGCTCTTTCAAAATCCATATTATGGTTAGCTGACATTTCCGCTATTATAAATGCTGGTTCATTTTTTCCAACCCAACGATTTCCAATACATATCCTTTTTTCCATAGATTTTCCACCTTTAATGTATCTCTACTGATTTTAGCAACTCCTGAATCTGCTCCACGGACAGCCATTCCTTGTTTTTCCCTGAACTATACTCAAATCCGGGTTCTACCTTTTTCCCGCCTGCCTGAATCTTTGAAGTACTCCACCAGTCAAAATGTGGATACACAATAAAGTGTTTGTCATATTCATAGGTAAGTAAAGAGTCCTCTTTTGTTACCATAACCTCATGCAGCTTTTCTCCCTCGCGAATACCAACCTCCGGCATCTCACAGCCCGGCAGGATTGCCTGTGCCAGATCTGTAATCTTAAAGGATGGAATTTTAGAAATAAAGGTTTCACCGCCTTTAGCCTCTGACAATGCTTTAATCACAAGCTGCACGCCTTCATCCAGACTGATCCAGAATCTTGTCATACGATAGTCAGTAATCGGAAGTTCTTTTCCTCCATTTGCCACAATGTCTCTAAAAAATGGAATAACGGACCCCCTGCTTCCCGCAACATTTCCATAACGAACAATCGAAAAGCAGACATCTTTTGCTCCGGAGTAAGCATTCGCTGCAATAAACAATTTATCAGAAACCAGCTTTGTTCCTCCGTATAAGTTAATTGGATTCACCGCCTTGTCCGTAGAAAGTGCAACCACTCTTTTTACTCCGCAGTCCAGTGCTGCATCCACAATATTCATTGCGCCATTAATATTAGTTTTCACTGCTTCCATTGGGTTATACTCACATGCCGGGACCTGTTTTAATGCTGCCGCATGAACCACATAATCCACGCCCTCAAAGGCACGATACAGACGTTCTTTATCCCTAACATCCCCAATAAAGAAACGAAGTTTTTTCCCATATTTTTTAAATTTATTTGCCATATTGAATTGTTTAAATTCATCCCTGGAATAAATAATAATCTTTTTTGGATCGTAATGTGTCAACACATACTCTGTGAACGCATTACCAAAAGAACCGGTTCCTCCGGTTATAAGAATAGTCTTTCCATTTAACATCTTTTCTGCCTCCTGCATCTACTATTGCATCCTGCAATAACTCTTTATATATTTATATCGACATTTTTTACTTTTTCTTAAATATACTTTATATCTCATCTATCAGAGTAATAATATCCTTAATCGGCATCAACCTTTCATCCACTTCCTTTGCCCGGTGGTATTTCAATATATCCATTGCCGTATTCTGCATTGCTGGAAATGCACTACGTGTAAGCTGATTCGCATAAATTACAATGTTGACGCCGTGTTGCTGCAATTCACTTTCATATACGGTATTATAAGACGTAGGCACGACAACAATCGGCGTTGTTTTATCTGTCTCTCTAAATTTATCGCAAAACTCAAAAACCTCATCCGGCTCTTTCTTTCTGCTGTGAATCATAATGCCATCTGCCCCTGCATCCACATATGCAAATGCTCTCACAAGCGCATCCTCTAATCCCTTTTCTAAGATAAGACTTTCAATCCTTGCTATAATCATAAAATCCTGAGTACGTTGTGCCCGTTTACCTGTCCTGATCTTACTCGTAAAATTCTCTATACTGTCCTGTGTCTGTTCTACTTCTGTACCAAATAAGGAATTTTTCTTTAATCCTGTTTTATCCTCTATAATAACAGCTGATACTCCCATTCGTTCCAAAGTCCTTACATTATAAACAAAATGTTCCACCAATCCCCCAGTATCTCCATCCAGAATAATTGGTTTTGTGGTAACTTCAAGAATATCATCTACGGTTCTTAACCTTGACGACATATCTACCAGCTCAATATCTGGTTTTCCTTTAGCAGTTGAATCACATAAGCTGGACAACCACATGGCATCAAACTGATCTATTTCACCGTTATTAGCTACAATCGTCTTTTCAGCTATTAATCCCGTAAGCCCACTATGTACTTCCAACGTTTTTACAATCGGACATAACTTCAATAATTGTCGCAAACGTTTTCTTCGAAACTCTGGCATAGCTGCTCTCTCTCTTACAATTGCTTCTATATTCTTTACATTCTCATTGTATGTATATGGAACTTCTATTAATTTTCCACCCCATTTATTAAGGTTCTCTATTACGTTGTCGCGAATCACTTCCATTGGATCGTTCAACCAGTTATCTCCATGAATCACATAATCCGGTTTTAGCTGTTCCAGTATTGTTCCATACATTACCTCATTCTGAACTACCACTTCATCCACTTCCGAAATTTTCTCCAGCATTTGTTTTCGTTCTTCAAAAGATATCGTAGGAAAACGGTTATAACGTATCATTGCTTCATCGCTCAGCACACCCGCAACAAGTCTGCCATATTTTTTTGCCTCATGTATAATATTCAAATGCCCCTCATGTATAACATCTGTGCAAAAGCACGCATACACTTTTTTCATTACATCACCCCATGATATTTCATAAAATTGTTTTTATTTTCTTCTGCAGTCTCTTTTGGTCTCCCAAGATCTTTCCGCGAATCCATCGAAACTTTTATCTCAATAAAAATGAGTTTTCTTTTCTCTTTTACATTTTCTAAAGTATCTTTCAATCCCTGCAGAGAATCCACCATATATGTCTCTTCATACCCAACTGTTTTTGCAACCTCCGCATAGCTTAATCCCACGCATCCCGTTGGCATACCTCCAACTGACTCATGTGCTTCATTATTTAAACAAATATGTACTAGATTTTGTGGTTTCTGTTTTCCTATAAATGCCATGCCTCCCATGTGCATGAGAGCCGCTCCATCTCCATCTAAACAATACACTCTCTTATCCTTCTTCTGTAATGCTATACCAAATGCAATCATAGATGCATGTCCCATCCCTCCGACTGTTAAAAAGTCCTGTGCATGTCCTCCCTTTATTTGATTGCTCTGCTCATATACTTCCCGCGAAATCTTTCCTGTCGTTGATACAACAATATCTTCCGCATCTAATGTATTAATAATTTCTGCTATCGCATCTTCACGTTTCAACTGATACTGATTAAAATACGTCTCCATATCCTCATTCTGTAAAAAATCCTTTTTTAATACAAAAGCGTACTGTCTTCCATCCCTCAATACCTGTGCTGCCTGAGCAAATTTTTCCCGTATCTCCTGACTGGAAAGCTCATTTCCAATTACTGAATATTCAATATCCAGTACATTCAATAAGTTTTCCGTGATTTCACCCATAAATTTATGCTGTGGTTCATCTTTTTTCCCCGGCTCTCCCCGATATCCAACCAATAACAGCATTGGAATGCCATATACCTTTTCATTTGCTAACGACGTAATTGGATTTACAATATTACCCAATCCACTATTTTGCATATACACGCATGCCGGTATACCAGTTGCCAAATATGTACCAATCGCTATGCCTGTTGCAGCCCCCTCATTAGCTGGAACAAAATGTGTAAATTCCTTTTTCCCTGCACCATTCACATAATCACAAAAAGGTTTTAATGCTGAATCCGGTACCCCTACTAATGTGTTTATTCCCAATTCTTTTATCTGTTTTACAAAATCTGTTACCAGCAACCTCTTATCCTCAACTTTCCACTACATAATTTATTTTGCCATCTCGTATGTATTATCCATCTGTTGCAGTTCCTCAAATGTATCTATTTCCACAATACAATCAGAAGGTATCTTTTCTACTGTAACAAAAATATCATTCAATTCCTGATTGACAATTTCATCCCAAAAAAGCGACTCATGTCCGGGAGTCTGGTATGCTTTCTGAATAGCAGTTCTGATTAAATAGGCATCCTCCTTTTTCCAATAAGATACTCCTGCCATGTTATACGCATCTATACCACCTTTTCCAATTTTAACAATTCTTCTATTATCAACCGTAAACGCCCAATCTGCTGAATATCCTAAAACCATTTTCCCAAAATAGCAAGATTGAGAAAACTCTTTCAAAAATACTGTTTTATCTGTTACATATAAATCTGCTTCACAAATAAAACAATCCGCGCTTCCCAAGATATCTCCTACTGCGTACAGAGACGAAATATTATTTTTCTCAAGATATTCCTTATTCTCAATTAATTTTAAATTCGCATATTTTTCTTCTAAATATGTAAATTTTTCTTTCAGATACCCCACAACAACATAAATTTTTTTTACACCTCGCAACTGTAATCCCTGAATAACAGTTTCTATTAATGGGGTTCCACATACCGAAACCAGTGGTTTCGGTATGTGTTCTGTCAACGGCCGCATCCTTGTTCCCAGACCCGCAGCCATTAGAATCGCAATCTCATTCTCTTTCATCTGTTTCTTCCTCTAATCCATAATGTACTGGAAGCGATACTTCCATTTCCCTTAGTCCAGCCTCAAACACCTCAAAAAATGTCTCAATATCAGACTGATCAATCGCTCCTAACGCACATAATCGAAATGTCTCTGTATTATTAATTTTCCCTGGATAAATTGTAAACCCTCTTTTGTAGCAATAATCATGTATTGCAGAAAAGCTCCAATTTGGATCATCCGGATATTTAACTGTAACTACCAGTCCTGCCTGCCAATCCCGTTTTATCATATCTTGAAATCCCAGCCGTTCAATACCCTTGTGCAAAGCCTCAAACACTCTGGTATGACGCTCCCATTTTTTTTGTTCGCCCTCCGCAAAGTATTCTTTAATTGCCTGTCGCATCGCATATACTGTCTGCACCGGCGGTGTAAAGTGCATTTCTCCATGTGCTTCAAAATAATGGTACTGCATATATAAATTGCAATAATAGGAACGTTTTGGATAAGTTTTCGATTGCTCTATTATTGTTCTTTTCCCAACCACAAATGATATTCCCGTCATTGCCATTAAACCCTTTTGTGCCGATGCCATACAAAAATCAATATTGTCGTTTTTAATATTAATTGGTCTCATTGCATAGGTCGATGTTGTATCTACAACAAATATAGCTCCATAAGCATGTGCCAGTGCTCCAATTTCCCTAATCGGGTTTAAAATACCTGTTCCCGTTTCATTGTGTGTTATATATACAAGTGCAATGTCTTGATTTTCTTTCAGAATCTGCTCAATCTGCTCTAAAGATGGTCTTTCGTCTATCGGAAACTTAAGATTTATAAATGGAAGCCCATAATATTCACATATCTCTGCTGCCCTTGAACTATATGCACCATTGTTAATGACTAAAATTTTTTTACCCGCTGGAAGTAAAGAATTTAAACAAACATCCATTGAAATCGTTCCTGAACCGCAAAATAATACCGCTGTGTATTCCCGTTCATCTCCATGTACGATTTTAACCAAATCTTTTCGTATCTGCTTCATAATTTCAACAAATTCCTGCTCTCTTGGACAAATATCAGGTACCACCTGCGCATTTTTGACAGTATCCGTTGTAGTTGCCGGGCCCGGATTTAATAAAATATTTCTCTTCATTTACATATCTCCATTCCATAATCTAACACATAGCCACATTCTCTGCATTTTAATAGATAAGTAAATGTGCTATCTGTTTCATAATAATATTTAAACATTCCTGCTCTACTTCTTCAACATGAACTTCTTTTCCTCTTTTATCGGTAAGGCATATTGTAAAGTCTCCCAGTTCAAATCTTCCATCATACCGAACCGGCATTTGATTGCAAAAATAAAAACGATACTGTTCGCTTACCAGTGCGGCTCTATAAAAATCATTTGGATGCAAACTTTCTGTCAATGCCCAGCGTCTTCCATCTCCTCCAAAAGTCCGAGGTGTTCGCCCCTCTGCTCCCTGTTTCTCCTGATATGTTATGCCAGCCAGTTTACACATAACCGCTGTATAATCTAAGGATGACATAACCTCTCCCGTCTCGCCTTTATATTGTCCATCTCGAAACATAAATGCAACGTTGGTTCTTTCCGGTCCTAAAAACTGTCCATTCTCTGGTATCAGATATCCCTGTCCATGGTCTGAAAACAATGCTACTACTATCTCATTTTCTTTATATGTGTGCTCAAGATATGAAAATAACATTCCCAAATAACGATCCATATACTGCAACATCTGCTCATACTGATGCTGCTTTGCAGCATCATGCTTTTGTTTTACCGAAGTCTTACTTCCTGCCCTATAGGCACGATCTTCTATTTTAAGATGTGTCTGTACACTCGTAGGCAATTCCATTTCATCCGCAATATCATGTAAATCTCCTAATGACATCCACACAAACTGGTTTACTTCCTTTAATGCTTCTATTTCATTGATTACACTGCCAACCATTTTTTCAACAGAAAAACCGGCATGCTGTAATTGATAAATAAATCTGTCACATCCTCTTGCATAACCGTAAGATGGAATAATTCTCCAATCCCCAGAAAAAACAGAGGTATAGTATCCTTCCTCATGAAAATATTCCAGCAATGTCTTAGACGTTTCCGGAAGTTTCCAGTCAATTTCATTATGAAACATCATATGGTGTGATGTTGTAAGTCCTGACATAAATCCTGCAATACTTGGATATGTCCATTCTCCTGAACTATAAGTTTGTTTGCAAACCATTCCTTTGTCAAAATATTTTGCTGTATTTGGCATAAGCTGTGAAAATCTATCTTTTGTCAGCAACACCTGTGCCAATCCATCAACAAAAACATTTAATACCAGTTTTTTCTTATTTCCTTCATTTTGAACTGGTATCGGTCTTCCCACATAACATAATCCGGAGGATACTATTTCCCTGCCACCTCCAACACAATAATAGTAAAAACTTTTATCATTATGCTGAATAACCGGAACATTTCCATTTTCTGTTTCAATCCATTGTGTTGTATTTTCTTTTTCTGCAGCTATCGGAACAATCCATTTTTCCACTGTATCAGGCAGTTTCAGGTATGTTGTTTCCACTACCTGCTGGAATTCTACTCTCCAATGCACTGCATCTTTCTCTGTTGTAATATAAATCGGTTCATGATACATCCCAACATACTTTTTTGCCTCCTCATTTTCATAATAATATTCACCGCCCATACTATCAAATGAACGAAACCGTTTTTCCTTATATCCAAACTGGTTTTTTTCGTATCCGAGAAATGCCGGTATCATGTCTTGAATCAAAAACGTTTTCTGTTCCTCCGGTAAATATGCAATTAATTGTTCCATTCGTTCCATTGCACGCTTTGATGCCTGTTCGCAATCATTATGAACTTTTTTGTCTCCAGCATAGGATGCTAATAATTTTGATATACAATAATGTTTGTATGCGTTCATATATTTTGACTGGCATTCATATGCTTCTGCCAATTTTATATGTATCTCTAACAGATACGGATCTTTCCTTAATGCTTCTTCCCCTATTTCAATTGCTTGCTGTACTTTATTTTCTTCCGAAAAAAACCACATTTTCATTAAATATAAGTCTACATCTTCTGGAAATTCGTTTTCATAATTCAAAATCAAGTCCTGTATTTGATTTATTGATTTTTCTTTTTTCAAAAATAATTTCCATATTTGTTTCTTTTTTTCATTCATATTGCTATATATTCCTTCCAAAAATCTAAACCTCATTAAACATCCGATGTAATCTGTTCTCAAACGTAAAATCCCGTTTAACCCGTTCCAGTCCTGCCATAGCAATTCTTTTACGTTCTTCCTCATGCTCCAGATAATACTTTGCTTTTATAAACATATCCTGTAAGTTCTCGTATACCACACATTCCTCTCCAATCACAAAATACTCTTCTAACTCCTGCTGATAATTGGAAAGCACAAATCCGCCACATCCCATCACATCCGTAACACGAAGTGGTATTCCTGTCTTAATCGTTTTTAAAGATATATTCAGATTGATTTTGCTCTGTGAAAATACTAACGGCATCTGAGTATAGTAGTCTGCATAACCTTTCATATGAACTTTCGGAAGTCTGGTTTCTTTATCTGTCGAATACAGATCTACGTTGTAGTGCCCTGACAACAATGCCAATGCCATATAGCGTTCCCGTCCGGTTGTTTCACAGGCAAGCATAAATTCCAGTTCCTGCCTGCCCATCTGAAATCCATCCGTTGCTACTTTCGCATATTCACCATTCATGTGATCCAGCAGTTCCTGTGTCACAAGCTCTGGTATCAGGTAACCACCATACACTTTCATCTGTGCATTGACAATTCCCTCTAAATACCCTTTGATATAATCCGTCAATGGCGCAGTAAAATACGCATATTCCGTCTGATACACTTTCCCGACCAATGAGACGTCCGTCTTGTAAATTTCCCGCTCTTTTCTGGACACATTCATATGAAATACATCCGTATCCACCGCAAGGGGCATATGGTACGCACAGACTCCTGCTTTCTGATATTCTTCTGCCTGCCCTCTGTCAAAGAAAAAAAGACGGTTGCAGGAACGAAACAGACATTTTGTATCCCTGATATGGATTGGGGAATCATATACCCACGCTGTGTATGGAATAGCGACTTCCTCACATATCTGAGATACCAATGGTGAAAAATTAACCGACAGCACATCGGTATATGCGCATTCCTTTATCTTTTTTCGAAACAGCTCCAAAAATCTGTCATCATGCTCCCAGTCTTCAAATTGATAAAAGAATGTATCGTAGGGAATTTCTAATTTTTGCAACGCACGCTCCATTCCTTTGTTCATAAAAGAATGCCACTGGAAAAAAAGTATTTTTTTCATAATTTCCGGATTTCTCCTTCTGATGATTTCATAAAATAGACAAAAACCAGTCTCCTCCATGTATCAGAAACTGGTTTTTTATTTATCCGATCACTTCTTTTGCAGCCTCTCCCAACTGTTCAAAAACCGGAATTACCTTTTTAAACTCTTCTGCCATTTTAGCATCCTCATTTGCAGAAATTGCATCATTTAAAGATACAATTGCCCGATTAAATTCTTCTTTATTGATTCTCTCTTTCCCATCATTCAACAACTCAATGGTGCCATTTACAACCTGAATCTCCCAGTTAATCGCATCTACAATGGATTTTAAAAACTTATCCGTGTCATCTAAACGCTCTCCTGACAACTCCTTTACAATAATTGTCATGTTCTTTACCAGACGACCGTTAAAGTCTGTTAAAACCTCTAATGCTTCCATCTGCTCTTTTCTGTTGTCTTCCATTTTTTTACCCTTATCTTTTCGATTCCTTTCTTGCATTATATATATTTATCGACAAATCTCCTGTATTTCATTAGTACCTTCTCTAACTGCAGTGTAATCTGCTTCTTACTCAAACATGGTAAAGAATTATGCAAAAAAACCGATATTATTATCATAAATCACACTAACATAAATCGTAACATTTTTAAGGATATACTATGACAAAAATATTAAAACAAACAACCTCCGGCGGTATTTCTTTTCTGGAGCTTTTACTGGATGAAACTTTATGTTCCGGAAGTATTCTGGTTGAAAAGGAGCTTGCTATCGCAGCTGGCGGCATCAATCCCTACCTGAATGCAAAACAAAAATATGAACTTCTGCTGCGTATTGCAGCGAATGGTAATCTTATCTTTCTTCCGGAAGAGAAAGATCCTGCTCTCCCTTATCTTACTTTAGAGGACGATGTTTCCAATGAAAACGGCTGGCAGACCGACTGTTATCTAGTCGGAAAATACAGCGCAGAGCTTCAGCAAAACAATTTATTTGACATTGTACTACAGTCTCTTTTAGACGAGGCAGACCACGAAGGACGTAAGGAACAAACTCTTTCTTTTCTGGAACAGATGATCTCACATAATGATTCCTACTGGAAAATTGCCGAGGGAGACTGTCCCATTTTAATCTATAAGGGAGACGACATCTGCCACAATGTGTTAAACGTCTTTGCAGAACAGTTTGGTACAGCATTAGCTGATGCCGGGCGTAATGTCATCTATTTTGACTGTGGCAAAGAAGATTTAGGCAGACTGACCTCTTATATGTACCAGCACTTTCAGGCTATCATCGGTATACAGTCTTACCTCTTTTCCGTTAAGATGAAAGATGAGGTTCATTATCTGCATGAATACCTTTATGGTCCTAAATACAATTTTATCTTTGACCATCCCATCTGGATGAAACAACATCTGATGCACCATTATCCGGATTTTTATGTTTTAACACATGATGAAAACTATGTTGCTTTTCTGCAAAAATATTTAAAAAAAGAAGCCATATTGTTTCCACCGGCAGGGCTTATCCCTCCTCACCACCAGACAAATTCTGATTGTTTTCAAACCATGTATGATGTTACTTTCATCGGCACTTATGGCGATTATATGCAGGAAGTCCTTCTGATACACCAGCTTGACCGTTCCAAACGGTTTCTGGCAAACCGTTTTTTACTTAAAATGCGCCGCCATCCAGAGCTTACTTCGGAAGCTGCACTTCTTGCTGTTCTTCAGGATAAGGGCATGGTGCTTTCTGACGAAGCATTTGTCTCTCTTTTTTATGAATTACGCCGCGTGATTTATTGTGTAATGCACTATTATAGATATCATATTTTAGAAACACTGTTGAAAAGCGGCATTACACTTGATGTTTTCGGAGAGACCTGGCAGCACTGCCCATTATGCCGTTACCAGAATCTGATCTGCCATCCGGATGTTACCGTAAAAGAAAGCCTCTCTATCTGGCAGTATTCTAAAATCTCTTTAAATATCATGTCCTGGCATAAGGGCGGATTCACAGAACGTATGGCAAATATTATGTTATGTGGGTCAGTTCTTGCAACGGATGCTACTACCTATCTGCAGCGTGATTACACCAAAGAAGATATGATTGTCTTTTCCCTAGATGCTCCGGAAACACTTTCGGAACAAATTCAGGCATTATTACAGAATGAACCGCTGAGGCAGTCTATTGCCGCAAACGGAAAAGCCAAAACACTTAAGCTGCATACCTGGAAAAAACGTGCAGAAGAATTTTTAAAATTACAACAACAGATTACTGCAACTGAAGCAACTTCTCCAGCAACTGCACAACCTGCGCAGTAATACCAAGACGTTCTGCATCTCTTAGGATGATTTCTACACGGTGATTGAACGTATCTGTTTGTAGATAATCTTTTTTGTATCGCTGTAAAAGAATACAGCTTGCAATCAGATACTGCTCCGAATCACCTGATACCCCTAATGCGGAAAATTCCGCATCCAGTAGCACCTCATCCAGAAATACTGCCTGATATTTTTGCGCAATACGCAGGGCAAAATCATAATCTTCCAGACATTTTAGTTTTTCATCCAGACCTCCTATCTGTTCTACACACTCTTTTTTTACAAGCAGTGTAGGCATTCCAATCATATTATCCCACAATAACTGTGCATAAATATCCCCACTCTTTTTTTCACTGGCAATCCGCTCATCCGGTAATGTAATGCTTTGCCCTGCCCCCATATCATATCTTAATTTATGATAACAAAATCCGGCATTCTTATCAGACAATATCTGTTTCATCTGCTTTTCCAACTTCCGCGCTCTCCATAAATCATCACTGTCTTCAAATGCAATATAATCGTATTGTGCCATCTGCATGCCGCAGTTTCTGGCTTTCGACTGCCCTCCATTCTGCTGCATCTTATAATATACAATTCTGTCATCGTGATAGCTTCGAATGATTTGTTCCGTATCGTCTGTAAAACCGTCATCCACTACGATCAGTTCAAAATATGGATATGTCTGTGCCAGCACACTTTCAACTGCTTTCCCGACCTTTCCTGCACGATTATACGTCGGAAGAACAATACTTACCGGTATCTCACTCTGCATCTTACTCATTTTCCTTCTGCTTTGCAGCTGCAATGATATGCCCTTTCTCTTTTTTTAATTCCTTCTCTATCTCACAAATAGATTTTCCAAAAAGAGTTTTACTGTCTATCAGTTCTTCTGCCCGTTTACGTGCAAGTACTGCCATCCTGTCGTAAAACTCTTTTTCTGTCGCATACCGGAGTATCAGTTGTTTCATGGTAGAATAATCTGGCACCCAAAAGTCAGCTCCTGCGGCAACTGACACATCTCCCACTGGCAATGTAACCGCAGGAATTCCCTGATACAGGGCTTCTGAAACGGAACTGCCGCCTCCGCTTCTCTTTGGATTTACATATAAATCACAGCACTCTGTCACCGCAAGCGCATCCATCTGTTTTCCCAGATTGATACTGTTCTGGCGCAATCTCTCATATCCGTTTACCCTGTTTTCATAGGTATCAAATAGACCCATAAATGCAACAGCAATCCCTGCATTTTCTTCGAGCACTTCCTCAAGCATTTGCAACAGGGAATCATCTATTTCCTGATCCAGACGCCAACCAACCAGTAGCAGAATAAACTTATCCTGCCACAGCCCCAGCTGTTTCCGTGTATAACTATGTGTCTGCTCCTTAAAAGAAAACGTAAACGGTGTCTGCTTTACTTTTTCTTCCTTTACTCCTAAAATAGCAAGCTGCTTTCTATCGTCTTCTGTCAAAGCTTTATCTACCATCTGGTATTCGCCGCAGGAAATCGCAATTTTGGAAAATACCGTGCTGATCGTAATCTGCGGAACAAACAGACCACATAAATCTGCACAGATGTCACTTCCTCCGATGCTCAGAATAAATTCCGGTTTCCGTTTCCTTACCAGTTGAATAATATCTGCCATGATCCCCAGATCCGGCATTTTATTTTCGCACTGATGAAATTCAAATGTTTCCCCCTTAAATGCCAATTCCTTTAAACCACTTAACTCTTCTGCATAGGCAGCATTTACCAATCCGTAAAACGGAGCCTGTCCTTTTGCCGGTATCTGCATCGCTGTATTGATTATCACGATCTCTTTTTTTAAATATTTTTTTAAAACATAGCACCGGTCGAGCAATGTCTTTGTCGGTGCATGTTCCATTCCTAATACCTGTGATGAAAAAACAAACACCAGATTGTGATTTCGCTCCTGCCATGGCACATATTTCCTCTCTTTTATCCCAAAGCTGTTACAAAACAGTCCAAACAGTTCCCGGTAAAGTCTCGCCATTTTCTGATTGACTGCCGGTGTCTGCAGCTTCTGATTCAGAAACTGCACCGTTCCGATCTGCCAGAAATGACTTAATTTATTATATTCCCCGATATCTTCATACGAAGCATCTAAGATCAGATCCAGCAGCTCCAGTGCATAGGTTTCTTCGCCGCTCACCTTCATGCAAAACGACAATATATGCACCCACATCCAGGCTGCTGCATTATCTGCTGCTCCCGCAATTTCCTGTAACAAGCTTTTTTGTGTTTCTGCCGGGTTCTTTTGTATTGCCTCTTCTGCCTGTTTTAAAACCTGCTCTATTTCACCGTATCTGGCAAAATAGTCCTCCATCGGATATGTTTTTATTACATCCAGATATTCTAAAATTGTCATCTTGAACTTACCCCTATCTAGTTATACTTCATATTTTCGGAAGTGTAACAATATTGCAAAACCATCTTCCCTATCTCCTGAAATTGCTCCGGCGTTAACTGTTTATCAATCAATTTCAAAAGTGTCCGATTGAAATCGTCCTCCTTGAAATAAGGATTCTCTAAATAATCCGGAAACAGCTCTCTTACACGCTTTACCATCCTTTGATACACATCAAATGGAGGATTGTCGATTGTCAAATTTTACAAATAATTTAATTAAGGTGCTGCAATAGAATGTATACAAAAAGCTAAACTCTATCTGCCAATAATATTTGTCAAAAATTCCCAGTTTTTGATACGTTTCTACTTTTGCTCCTCTATTATCATCTGATCCAGATGATAAGTCATATTTTTGTATACTGTAGAATCTTCTCTTTGTCTGTAATGATAGCAATTATCAGCAATATGATAAAACGACCTGATATATAGCCGTATAACTGCCGACCAATAATTATCCTCGTATTTCAAATGTTCTGGAAATTTGATTTCGTTTTCTATAATTAACTGTTTTCGAAAATACAGGTTACCAGTCCACCGCCATATCCTGGATGTGTAAAATCTCTGATCCAATGATCCCCACCTTCTACAATGCTATTTTCAAACTGATCAAAACAGTTTTCCTTTTTCTGATAAATAACTTCTCTTCCATCTGGATAATTCAACATTCTGCCACAATCTACAGCATCGCACTGATAATCCCTTGCACACGCATATAATTTTTCATACATTTCTGGTTCGATCCAGTCATCTGAATCAACGAACCCAATATAAGCTGCCTCTGCATAACTTATACCGACATTTTAGCACCACCTTGAGACATATTTTTCTCAAGCTGGATTGCAACAACCTCTTTGGGATGTCTCTGCTCAAATTCACAAATACACCTCCATGTCTTCCCTCATCTGTTGACGCATCATCCACAAATATAAATTGAGTTTTTCAAATCCTATCGTCTGTTTTTCTAAGGAAGCCATACACTGTGGCAGATATTCTGCTGTGTTAAAACATGGAATAATGATTGAAATAAGTGGTTTCATCGGTCTTAGTTCTCCTTGTAAACTCTCTATTTTTAGTATATAATAACCATATAGGAAATGCAAATGATACTAAGATCAGGAGTCGTTATGAATATTTTAATCTACCGTTATGGCAGCATCTGCGAACCGGATGTGATAACCGGTTTTGAAGAGCTTGGCAACCATGTACATGAAATTACCGCAGAGATTTACAATAAAGATTTATTACCCTCTGAGGGAGTTACCCTGCTGAAAACGAACTGCTCGCACACAGCTATGATTTTGTTTTCAGCATTAACTTTTTCCCTTTATTTCTGAAGTATGCAATATCTTTCAGATCCGCTATCTTTGCTGGACCGTGGACAGTCCGGTTATGGAATTATACTCCTATTCCATCAAAAATCCATGGAACCGCATTTTTTATTTGACCTTGCACAGTACAAATGAGTTTTCTCCAAAGAATCCGGACTGCATCTTTCATCTGCCGCTTGCCAGCAATCCAGCGCGTTGGAAGCGAGTAATTTCTCATGCAACACCTGCTGACATCAGACGGTTTTCTTCTGACATCTCATTTGTCGGTTCTCTCTATACTGAAAATCGCCTTATGACAGACTCCAAAATCCACCTGCCTATTTAAGCGGTTATCTGATGGTATTATGGCAGCACAGTCAAAATATATGGCTATCCTTTCTTAGAAGAATTATTAACGGATGAAATGGTTGCAGAGTTTCGGAAACATCTTCCCGGATTTTATACGCCACCGGAAAATTTTACACAGGATGACCGTATCGCTATGGCTCGCATCTATTTAGAGCCCAAAATATCTGCTATGGAACGTGTTGCCACGATGAAGCTTCTGGGGCACACTATTCCATACAGTTATATACCGAAGTGACACAGCCGGGCTTCCGGTATATAACTGTGGTCTGGTAAAACGCTTACCGAAATGCCACTGGTCTTTCATTACAGTAAGATCAATTTGAACATTACCTCTAAGTCTATTCATGACGGACTTCCGCTGCGCATTTTGATGTGCTCGGCTGCGGTGGTTTCTTACTGACGAATTATCAGACAGAACTGGCACAATGGTTTACACCTGGTCGCGATCTGGAATGCTATACCGGAGAAGATGACCTGCTAGAAAAGTGGATTACTATCTGACCCACGAAAAGACCGTACTGAAATCGCCCACAACGGCTATGAAACAGTAAAAATATCACAATTACCCGGAACGCCTGTTGCAGATGATCTCACTTGCCTATGGCATTAGCTCCGGTAATGATACAGAAGGAGTATTATGAAACTATTATTTTCGATTCTCCCGCTTTGCAAAGCAGGATATGTTAGATGCTTTTACCGACTGTGGTCTCTCTTATGATTTATTTATCCATGAGGGATACCATGACAGAAAAATCATGCTTTTGACCTTGCCTTTGATAAGGCAGTAGAAGCTGTCTCCTATGATTTTGTCTTTTCCTTTAACTACTATCCGATTCTCTCGAATAACTGTCAAGGCATGGAATCCCTTATGTTGCTTATGTCTATGACAGTCCGCTTGTCGCGCTTTATTCCTGTTCCTTGATCAACTCCTGTAACTATGTGTTTCTTTTGACAAAGCAACTTATCTGACCTTTCACAACGCAGGAATAAATACTGTTTATTATCTGCCACTGGCTGCAAATGTCAGACGTTTACAGTCTATGGTCTGTCCGGATGCATTTCTCACGAAGTTGTGTGCAGAAGTCTCTTTTGTCGGTTCAATCTACAATGAAGATCACAATTTCTATGACCGGCTGGACAAAATTTCGGATTTTACCAGAGGCTATCTGGATTCGATCATGGCCGCACAGCAAAAAGTTTACGGCAGTTTTTCCTGGAAGAATTGTTAACGCAGCCCATCTTAGAAGATTTACAAAACTGCATTCCTTATCAGCCTATGTCAGATGGTACCGAAAGTGCTGCCTATGTGTATGCAAATTATTTTTATGCCGAAAGATCACATCCAATGAGAGACTGGCACTTTTGAAACTGGCATCAGAAGCTTTTCCACTAAAATTATATACCCATCAGCCATCGGATCAGTTACCACATGCCGAGTTTATGGGGCCGGTTGACTATTACAGTACCATGCCTCTTGTCTTCCGGCACAGCCGGATCAATCTTAATATTACTTTAAAAGCATCCGGACCGGTGTTCCGCTCCGGTGCATGGATATTATGGGAAGTGGCGGATTTCTGCTTACCAATTTTCAAAGCGACCTCCTTGATCTCTTTGTACCGGATGAGGACTTTGTCTTCTATGAAGTGAAACGGATTTTATCGATAAAATCCGTTATTATCTCTCATGAAGCAAGCCGACAACAGATCATTGCAAACTGCAGTGGAAAAATGGCAGAAGCCCATACCTTTGTGCATCGGGTACACTCGATATTAGATGTTTTAACATAACCTCTCTGAATGTAAAACACCGGAAAGCAGTCCTGCTGCTCTCCGGCATTTTTTAATCTTTCATCAATATTTCTTCAATATCTTCTGCCAGCATCCTGGCTCCATTGTGGTATCCTTTATAGAGTCGTAGTCCCTGCTCCAACAGTTCTTTTGGTCCCATCGTTTCTTCTGTATAAATGATATCTCCCAGTTCGTATTCCTCTTTATGTGCATACATGGAAATAAAATTTAAAATAGTTTCCTGTGAAATTTCCTCATACTGCTGATTGATTCTCCTCAATTCCTCTAACAGCTTCTCCTGCGGCATCAAATGTTTTTCCATTGCATCAACTAAGGCTTCCTGTCGTTTTATCATGCCATCTATTTTTTCTGTAAAATCTGCAACTTCCTTTTTCATTCCATGCAGCTGTTTTAAAAGTCTCTTCTGCTGCTCCGGTGTGAATGCCGGAGGGATCTGTTTTTCGATTTCATAAATATCCAGTTCTCCCCTGCATTCCTGCTCAATGGTCTCCGCCAGAGTCTGCACGATAGTTCCCTCGATTTTTGCTCCGCCCTCCGTCGCATCGATCACTTTTATCTGATCCTGATTCATCTTGATCACTTTTTCAAACCACTGTTTATAAAACCACATCTGAAAATCAGTTTCCAGCATTGTTCCATCAATGCCTTCCACTTCCACGATCTTACGTCTTTGCTTATACTGTTCATCACTTAGTGCCCTTCCCACAGTTGCTTCCTTCGTGTGAGTACTTCCTCCTGTAAAAGCCAGATCCTGCCCTATTAAAACAATTGTCCGAAATCCCAAGTACAAAGCTAATACAAACGCTTCAGAAGAAACACATCCTCCGGATGCAAAGCTCGGTATCGGGTATCCCAATTCTTCCTTCAGGGTTTCATTCCATTTCTGATAAAATGTTCCATAATAAAATACATCTTTTCCATAATTTTCTGCAATAGATTTACGTGTTGTTCCCGTATATGCCCAGATGACATCTGTTAGATCCACTCCTTCAAAGAACCGTTCTGGCACTCTTGCATCCACTGTACATACCAGATCCGGTCGAATACCTGCTTTTAATGCTGTCCTGAGTGCCGCATCTACTACAATTATGAAAGCCTTTCCCTGAATCTGTTTTAACTGCCGGATATTTTTATCCAGTGATGGTCCCGCTGAAACAATAATACATGGCCTGTCTGATATATCATATGGTTCAAGTGCCTGATGCAGCTGTTCCATATTTTTATGATAGATACAGTTTTTCATATGAAAAAGCATATGCTGCGGTATTAATCGTTCAAATGTCATACTGGTACTCTTATTTACCGTTTCATTCCACATCTGTTCGATGACACCATCCATAAATGCTTCGCATTGCTCATGGTACAATACATCATATCCCGGCAAAATACAAAATTCCAATAATTTAATCCTAGTGTAGTTGATAATTCTGCTCATTACCACACTCATATCCGGTTCCAGCTCATAAAAATAGAACAGTGTCTTTGTATCTGACACTATACCACTGAAATCCATATAATGGCAACTTATAGCAAATACTTCCAGATCCGGCTCGCATATTACAACCAGATTCGTGTCATTGCAATTTTTTAATAATTCCTGCGCGCATCTGCCATCCGAAAATCCGAAAATAAAGTAGATCCCATAATCCCGTATCTGGTAACGTTTTGCATACAGTTCCGCTGCCATTTGCGGATCCTGTCTGCTGTTTAAATGCCAGACCCTGTTATCCCCTTTTACCCATGGGATCTGCATCCCATTTTCCGCAGTTTCTATTCCTGCTCTGCCTGCGGTCTTATCTATCTCAAATTTTTTTATTTTCTCTGCTAATAACGGATATCTTTGCTCAAGTGCAGCTAAGTTTTTTTCAAATAGTTCCATTTTTATAACCCATCCATCCCGTTTTAATTCTTCTGAAAATAGAACTGTGTAAACAGCACTGCCTTTTCTAACAGACAGTCTGCCATTCCGATCATATCCTGACTCTGATAGTTCTCCAATAATTCACGCAGCATCAGTAATGCGAAGTTCCCTGCTGCCTGTACCTGTTCGCTGGTCTGATTCTGTATCATATTCTGAAAAATAAGCAGCAGCTCTTTTGCCTGTTGCATTGCTTCCTGTTCTCTGTTCTGATATAGTGCTATCACTGTTTCGTCTATTTTTTGCTGCAAGATATTTTCATCCATGCTTCTGTTTCCCTTTGTTTTTTACGCTTTTCAAATTTTAGAGAAAAAAAACCGGCAGTAAACTGCCGGTTTTTTAATTGAATTACTGTAACAGAGATAATACACCCTGAGTAGACTGGTTAGCCTGAGCAAGCATAGACTGTCCTGCCTGAGCAAGGATGTTGTTCTTGCTGTAGTTAACCATCTCTTCAGCCATATCTGTATCACGGATACGAGACTCTGCTGACTGAGTATTCTCAGCGATGTTATCAAGGTTAGCGATGGTGTGCTCCAGACGGTTCTGTAATGCGCCTAAATAAGAACGCTGTTCAGATACTACAGAGATAGCTCCCTGAACAGCTTTCATAGCTGATCCTGCTTTTTTGAAAGAAGTAACCTGTAATCCGCTAACACCAATTTTACCTGCTGACATAGCTTTGATAGAAATTGTGATAGCCTGTCCACTAAGAGCACCAACCTGAAGGCTCTTTCCTTTAAAGTTACCATCAATTAAGTTCTGAGTATTGAACTGAGTTGTAGAAGAAATTCTGTTGATCTCAGATGTTAACTGATTGATCTCAGCCTGAATAGCTCCTCTGTCAGCTGTTGTATTGGTATCGTTTGCTGCCTGAGTAGCTAACTCGTTCATACGCTGTAAGATAGAGTGAGTCTCATTTAATGCACCCTCAGCAACCTGGATTAAAGAAACACCGTCCTGAGCGTTGTCAGAAGCTTTGTTTAATCCACGGATCTGGCTTCTCATTTTCTCAGAAATTGTTAAACCAGCAGCATCATCACCTGCACGGTTGATTCTGTAACCAGAAGATAATTTCTCAGAAGATTTTGCCTGAAGTCCTGTTGTGATACCTAACTGTCTGTTAGCGTTCATAGCTGTAAGATTGTGCTGTACTACCATAATTCATTTCCTCCTTGAATTTACTGCGGCTTCCATGCCGCATCGTCTTAATTTTGCAGCTTTCCTTCCCGGCCGTACGCTCCATTCTGTTCCACTGCCAAGTAACTTTTTCAAGTAATGTTCATCATCACTTTGTTTACTTGTATTATATATCGGATGTTCATCCCGATACTTTATAGTAAAAAAGAAATTTTTTTCTTTTTTCTATCTCTATTTCTTCTTGTCCGTAAACACCGGCTCGCCATAGTTTGTCTTCATCATATTTTTATAATACTGATTTACAACACGCTGGCTCTTGCGGACTTCTCTGACCTGTTTATGTACAGATGCAAATTTTTTTGTCATTAAATCTTTATTACGTGCTTCCTGTACCTGTATGGTTGCACTTTTACTGGTTAATTTACGGATATAATCCTGCATCTGCGCTATTTCATCACGATAAATATCCGGATGATTCTTCAGATCATCCTTCACCCGGTCAAACAGTTCCTGAAACCCATCATCCAGCAGTTCCAACTGTTCGATCTGCATTGACTTTTTCTCAACCGTTTTATCAAAATCATCCGGATCTAATGCAGGATTTTCCAGTTCTTCACCCTGCCTGATATTTAATTCCATGATGGTGTCTAAAATTTCGCTTTTTTTCTTCAGGCTCTGTATCATAACCGGAATATATTGGTTTTTCTCCATATTCTCTGTACCCTTACTGCTGCGTATGTGCCAGTTTCATAACTTCTTTCCATGTATCGCGCATAGTGCGCAAATGTTTTAACACTTCTTCCATGATTTCCTTATCTTTTTTCATGTTTGCATCACGTAAACGAACCATCAGATAATTATATACCTCATCAAAGTCTTTTGCCACCGGATATTTATGATTTAAAGTACTCTGAAATTCCTCAATAATACGCTCTACTTTCATGATATTATCATGCGCTTTCTGAATATCTTTTGCCTCGATCGCTTCAATCGCAATATTTGCAAACTTGATTGCTCCCTCATAAAGCATCAGTGTCAGTTCTGCCGGTGAAGCAGTCATAACTTTGTTGTTTGCATACGCTGCGTATCCTCTGTTAGCCAGCATAAATCATTTCCTCCATGTGTTATATAATTTTAGATATAATTTTCTTTATGTCACAAATATCTGTCCCACATCTATGTGGGGCAGATATTTAAATTTTATCACTCTCTTTTTTATTTTACCACCATTTTCAGCAATTTTATCAGCCTCCGAACAGGTTGGATAATGAAGATGTCTGGCTCTGTAATTTAGACAACGCAGTCTCCATTGCAGAGAACTTCTTGTAATACGCGTCCTCCTGATCCTGCAGTTTCTGCTCCCACTTTTTGATCGTGGTAGTGTAATCACTGTATTCGGATGCCATCTCTTTATCATTGTATACTTTATAAATACTGCTTAAAGTTGAAGATTTCATCTTCGTTCCAATTGCATCATATAAATTGGTCGTAAGCTGCTGCATAAAGGAAACGACCGTATCCGGATCAGAGTTGATCATTGCCATCAGCTTATCTTCGTTTCCGGAAGTTGCTGTATCGTCCTCATCACCGTCAATATGATATGCATTCTGCTGGTTCTCCGGTGCATTCAAGAAACCCAGTGTCTTGATTCCAAAACTTGACAGATAATATTTCTTGCCATCAATCGTAACCGGCTGACTCATGGCATTCGTCATCAGATTCATGACACTTTCCAGGCTGTCATCACGACGGAGCAATGAAGATTTAATTTTCTCTTCCCACTTCTCAACCTCAGAATCAGACATTGCACTCTTTTCATCATCTGTCAAAGGCTCATATCCCTTTGCCGTATCTGCGTTGTAAAGTGATGTCATTTCGTTGATCAGAGAATTGTACTGTGTCAGGAAACTCTTGATCTTATCGTAAATTGCCTGTGTATCAGTCGCAGTTGTGACAGTGATCGCATTGGTATCCCCATCTCCGGTTGCCTGCATTGCAGTAATGGAAAGACCGTTGATAGAGTAGGTATTCAGTGAACTGGTGTATGTAATACCGTTTAACTTAATCTCAGAATCACAGCCATCAATCTTCTTAGCACCTGAGTTTGTTAATGTAGAACTCTGATCAAGGATCCTCTGTGAATCCTGTACTTTGTTTACAAATGCAGCCAAAGCTGTTGTATAATCCGATGAAGTCGAATCCATCGCAGCCAGATCTGCAAGTACCGAATTGTCATCCATTTTTCTGTGCAGTAGTCATAGCAGTCTGATTCTCGGTAATTTTCTCTGCATACTTGTTAGTTACCTCTGTAACTGCACTTGCACCGCCACTCTGATATGCCTGCTGGATGGAAGAGATAATATTCTTTCTTGAATATGTATCAGTGTCATTCAAAGAATCCTCAGCACTCTCATATACATTAACCTTCTCAATATTAGAGGTCAATTTGGAAATAACTTCATCGGTAAGTGTATCCTTATGATCCTCCCTGAACCTGCTCAGTAGATCTGCTGCACGGGTTGTATCAGACAATGCTGTATTTCCATGACTGTAAGTTGTCTTAACTTCTTTTTCTGATCTTCTGTAACTGTCGCTGTTCTTCCATTGCTAACCGCATTGCCATCGCTGTCGATTTCTGTAAACGTATTGTTTTCCAGCTTATAAGTTTTTCCATCGGATCCGGTATAGTTTTTCATTTGACCTATAAACAATGCCATCATTATCTGTGTATTCCGTGTATCCTTTTGTGCTACATCAGCCTGATAATAATTCGTTGTCTCATTTTTCATGGCAATTTTGGCTTCCTGTCCATCCGGAGCAGTGTAAACATAATATTCATTGCCGTCACTGTCCTTCTCACCGGTTGCCTTATAAACCAGACCTGCACCTGAATCTACATAGTTGCCATCTGCATTTTAGTATAAATGTTGTTATGATCATCTTTGCTGTCGTGATCGCCTGAATGTATTTTTTATCATTTCCACTTCCGTACTCATAAATAGTACTTCCATCATCCAAAGTCGTTGATTTGGTGTATACATTTCCAGACGCATCCATCACAGAATTCACTCTCTGTGTTGCGCTCATTCCAAGTAATGTGGTAAGTTTCTTCTGCTCATCTGTAGTTAAGCCACTATTTTTAATGCATCCTGCATTTCAGAATATGCCGTCGCATATCCATATGCAGATGTAAGATTTGTATTCTGGGCAGAAGCTGTCTCATACGCTGTCTTTGCATCCTGATATGTCCGAATAGCATCCACTACATTCTGCTGTAATTTATTGCCATCTGCATCATAGTACTGCGTATAAGACTTATATGTTGCATTTGTTGCATCCGAACCAACAGCCAGTCCCATCTGATACAGTGCTCTCGCACCTTCTGTATTTGCACCGGTCAGGGTAAAATCGTTATCTTTTCCGGTATCCTTTGAGCTAATGAAGATACGATGATTTGTTGCATCATAGTTTGCACTGACACCGGCATCTTTTAATGATGCAATCACATCACCAACGGTTGATCCCTGTGTTAATGTGATCTCTTTGTTGTACCATCACCCTTTGTCAGATTGATCTTTGCATCTCCACCTGTATAACCTAGTTCAGCAAGTGTTGTGGATGTCGTCGTCTTGCTTGAAGCTGTGCTCCGGTCAGATAACCCGCCTGCGCAACTTTAAGAATATTTAACTGCTGTGTTCCGGTCGGTGCATTATTTCCTGCCTTTACCGTTGCTTTGGTAGAATCGGAAACAGTTGTTGATTTTAAATTATATGCGGTAGATAATTTCATGCTGCCGACGCTGCTGTAAAGACTGTAAATCTTCGTATTCAGTGTTTTCCACGCATCCTGCTTCCAGGATAATTTTGTCTGTGCCTTTTGTATTTATTCGTCTTATAGTTGTATGAAGATACCAGAGCTGAAATGATAGACTCTGTATCAAGACCTGATGTCAGACCGGTAATTCTGATTGGCATATTATCACTCCTATCTGATGAAACTTTTCATCTGTTATTATATACTCTGCAGACAGACTGTACTGTCTTTGTTTACATTTTCTCGTCCACTAAAAGTCCTGCGACTTCCCAGACCTTCGCGATCATGTCAAGTGTTTTCTCCGGCGGATATTCCTTTAAGACTTCTTTTGTGTCTTTGTCCACAATCTTGATCATAACGCGGTTCGTGGCATCGTGGATGCCAAAGACTGCTTCGAATTGTGTGCTCTCTTATTGATCTCTTCTACAGCTTTCCGGATCTGGGTGTTATTTCCTGCTCCTACGAGTGTTTCCTGCTCCCCATCCTTGTCGTTTCTGGCAATCAGACTGTTTTGGTATCCGTACTGTTTTGTTTTCTGCCTTCCATGGAGTCGTGATGTTCTCCACTGTCTGCGTTGTGCCGCCTGTAGCACTTCCGCTGCCTGCAGCACTGCTATTTCCTGCTGCAGCTGCCTCTACGGATTTGCCGTAAGATGCTGTCGATGTTTCCTGTATCCGTTGAACTCCCATGATCCTGACCTCCGTTTCCATGGTATTCTCAGCTTCTTTCTGCTGTGATTCACACTTCCCTGTGTCTATCTGTGCATGCCGGCTATCTTGTGGCCTGTATGCTAATCTATAATCTGTGATTTATATCGGTTTCTTTGCGTATAAAATTAATACCGGAGCCGCATTTTTCTGCCTGTATAACAGAATGCACGGAACGAGGTACGAGTGAACAGTAACAATGTACGCTCAGCGGTCATTCTATTATTGTGAATTATGTGCTCCGGTATTTTCTTAGAGCAGATCCTTTAAAGATGCGATCGCATCGATATTGAGAGCTGCCGTATTTTCATTCTGAATCTGAAGATATACTTCCTTGCGGTATATCGGCACTTCTTTCGGTGCAGATATGCCGATTTTCACCTGATCTCCGCGGATCTCAAGCACTGTGATCTCGATATTGTTATTTACCACCAGAGACTCACCCTTTTTCGTGTCAATGCCAGCATTTTTATTCCTCTGCTTTCTTTCTGCCTTTTACAGCTTCATATACATTAAACTTGATCGGATAATCATCCTCAACAATCACCTGGCAGCCCTTTCTGGTATCTGTATTGATCACCAGAGGAGCCTTTAAATTAACGGTTGTATCTTTTTATCCGCCGCTGCTGTCAGCGTTACAAGTATGTAGGTGTTATCCTCTGTAAGATCTCCAAGTGGGATCAGCATTTCATCGCTGACCGATGGTGCATAATCCGGTTTCAGTTCATTTGGATGCATGACCGGAAAAGCAACTTCCGGTTCATCCATGGACTGAAACCACATGATTGAGGATGGCGTTCTTTCTTTTCTTTGTCAAAATCAGTGTAAATTTTCTCAGATCCGGAAATCCGATCATTCCATTCTCTAAAGTGATGATCTTCTCCTCATCGATATCTATCTCCCCAAAAGCCTTGTGTTCGCTTTCATTCCCTTTTCCTCCTGATGCAGTCTGTATGATCACGACACGCATTCTAAAAATAGTGCTGTCATTTTACTGTTAATCTATTTTACAGATAGCTGAGCAGTGTCACCTGATTTACTTTTGAAGCTGCCTGCAGTGATGACTGGTAAGCAGTGTATGCCGCTGTATACTCAGAATGATATCTGAAAGTTCTCGGTCTTCATTCTTGGACTTTAACTCTTCCATCGTTTCCTGCTCATTTGACATACGGTTTTCGTCAGCGCAAGGCTCTGTCCTTTGCTTCCGACGTCTGTCAATGCAAGATTGACTTTATTCAGGTAAGTATCGCAGTTCCCAATATAGCTGTTATAGAGTTTCTGCATATTATCATTTGCATAATCACGCTCTTTTCGGCTGCTGCGATCCACTCTTCTAATTTTGCCTGACAGTCATCGGAAGAATATTCCTGCATTTTCTTCATGGCATTTAAATCTGTCACTTTCTGTTCTGCGTCAAGCGAACGCTGTACAGCATCGATCAGCTCATCCACATCCCTGCTGAGTCCGTGATCAAATACATTTGATGCCTCTGTATTGACAGTAAGTGTCTGGTTTGCAGCCACTACATAATCGATATCCTGATAGATCTGATTGCCATCTTTATCATATTTCTCATACTTTAACTTATTGTTCGTATCTGTAATATTCGTGCAGTTGTAATAATATTCCGGACGAAGTTCACCATTTGTAAATCCGGTCTTTGTATAGGAAATATCCAAAGATGCTTTATTAGTGGAAAGTGTATCTGCTGCTGTTTTGCTGAATACCATTTCTCCGGTATTACGGATCAGCACTGCCTCTCCATCTGCAATGTCATATGATTTTGGTGTTTTCGTGGATGCTTCTAACCATTTATCATAAGAATCATATACGGTAACATTCATATTTCCCGTCTTATTGACAGGCGTTGTCCCTGTTGTATCTGTATAATTGTAACTGATCGTTACCGTACTGCCATTTGCAGAGGTTTTGTGGTAGTTCCTGCTGCATCTGTCACATCCAGGCTGTCAATGCTGTCATAGCCAAGACGGATTCTATTATAAGCAGCCTGGGTTGGAGAAGCGATCTTTGTGCCATCTAACACATCTGCCTGATTTCCTGGAACTGTAACATCATTTCCATAATACCGGTGTTCCTGAGATCAGCATACGACATCTTCTGGTCGATCTCGTATGAAGTCTTTTGTTCGTCTTCCGTAAATGTCAGCTTTTATTTGTGCGGTATCCGGTAAATACCGTTCTGCCGGCATAATCTGCGTTTCCTTCTGAATATAATTTATCACGCAGTTTTCCAGCTGTGTCAGGATCGTTTTCTGTTGTCTGTTGTAAGTGAATCCTGGGCACCGTATTCACACTGGGTACGGATCGTCTTGATCACTTCCTGCATACTGGTGATCGCAGTCTCTGTTACATCTAACCATGACTCTGCATCCGGAATGTTCTTCTCGTAGTACTGGTCGATCTCACTTAAGGTACTGCGCAGACGGAGTGCACGGATCGCTGTTACCGGGTCATCAGAAGGACGCTGTATTTTTCTGGCTGGTCATCTGATTGTTCAGTGTGTCCACATTTCCTTTATTTCCATTGATATTAATGGATGTATTATGCAATATGATATTATTTGTAATACGCATTGCCATTTCCTCCTGTTATAAATCCGTTTATACTCCGGTTTCCTCGATCAGTTTGTCATATACTTCTGCCATAACTGAGATCATCTTGGATGATAAATTGTAGGCATTCTGGAACTTGATCAGATCAAGTGCTTCCTCATCCTCATCCACACCGGAAACAGACATTCTCTGTGTCTCAAGCGCTGCCTGTATATTTGTATAATTGTTGCTGAAGATCGTAGACTGCTGTGTATCAATGGAGATATCAGAAATCATACATTTCAGGAATCCTGATGCATTTCCTGCACGGAATAAAACCGTATCACTCTTTAATTTTGCCAGATCTTCCACCAGTTTATACTTATCTACACCTTCCTCTGTATCTGCCTTATACTGTGCAGCCAGTTTGGAAGAATCTTTTACACAAATGGAAGATACACAGATATTGGATGCTGTCAGTTTGTAATAGGAGCTTGCGCCGCAGTCTGTCGTGTTTCCATGATTCTTATCGCTCTTTCCTAATACATATTCCTCACCGGTCACCTGATCTGCACCGGTAAAGAAAGAATAATAGTCTGTTGCATTTCCGTCTAAATCCTGTCCTTTTAACATGATATCATTAAATAAAGAACAGAAAGAACGTAAAAACTGATTCATCTGTGACATGTAATACGGAACACCCATGGTATCAACAGAGCTTCCGATGGATGCCTGCATACCGTCTACCTTATTGGACTGCTGCTGGCTTAATGCGTCCTCAAGTTCGAAAGTATAGGATGTGATCTTGCCATTGGCATCCGTCTCAAATGTAAAATTCGTATAATTGTAATCTTTTCCGTAAATGGTGAGTGTACCGCTCTCCGGCACTGTCATTGCCTCAATATCTGTGATGGAAGGACTGACTACTTTCACATGTTTGCTGTCGATCACTCTTGCCTCACCGGTAAAGTTCTCTCCGTTGTTGCCATCACGGATATCAAACAATGCCTTTAAGGTACCTGACATGGAACTTGCGCCAGCTTTGAAGCTGTTGCCGGTTTTCTCCCATTTAACATCATATAAACCGTCCATATCGGACTGGTTTACTTTATTTTCCCTTGCAACACATTTTAATGTTTCATAATCGTAGGTATCTACCAGTACCTGACCACCGATCTTAACTGTAAAGTAATTAGCTCCTGTCGGCAGTTCCGGATCGTTTGAGTTCTGTACCGGAAGTTCCTCTGCCTCTGTCGGAACAATTTCGGATAACTCATCGATCAACAGTGCTCTCTGGTCACGAAGCTCGTTTGCATAACCGCCCTGGATCTCAATGACGTTGATCTGATGATTTAAACTTGCAATCTTTTCTGCGATGGAATTGATATTCTGAACCGTGGACTTGATCTCCTCGTTGGCATTATTCTGAATATCTCCCAGACCGGATGCAACGCTGTTAAAGAATGTTGCAAAGTTCTGGGCACTTCCGATAAACTGCTGACGTGTATTCACATCTCCGGCATTGTTCTTTAAGGTATCTAAGTCATTAAACATCGTGTTTAAGATTGTTGAAAAACCTTTGGAAGAATCATCATCAATAAAATAATTTTCAATCTGCTTCAGGTAATTGAGCTTCGTCTCATATAAACCGACAGATGACTGGTTGTACCAGTATTTGTTGTCATAATACTGGTTGCGAAGCTGTTTTACGGACTCGGTCGTAACACCGGTTCCCATACTGCCGTATTTTGCATAGGCACGGATGGATTCGGAAGCAACACGGTTTGCCTGCTGTTTGCTGTATCCTTTTGTCTGTACATTCGATATATTATTTGCACTCGTATTTAAGGCAACCTGATATGCACTTAATCCTGAAGATGCAATCGTTAATCCAAAAAATGTTGATGGCATGTTAACCTCCTATGCTGCTATCAAGCTGTGTGATCAGATGCTCGATCATCTCATTAATAACATTAATAAAACGGCTGGATGCATTGTATGCGTTCTGGTATTTGATCATATAAGTCAATTCTTCATCCGAAGAAACTCCGATTACCTGCTGTCTCTGGTTATCAACTGACTGTACCGTCTGGGACAGGTTTGTTGCAGTAGAATTGTATACATTTCCGTAGGTAGCAACCTCTTCGATCATAGCTGTATAATAGCCCTTAAAGCTGTATGCCTTTGTGTCATTCGGATTGACTGTAAGGCTTTCTTTATCCACACTGCTGCAAGTGTCGCCATCAATGACTGATCCACATCTCCATTCTGCTGTAAATGTGGAAGTAATGTCTCATCTGTGATCAGTGCACTGTTTACTCCGGTGCTTGCCATGGTGTACTGCTTTGTCGTGTCTGTCGGATCTTCTTCATTATATAAATAATACGTCTTCGTTGTCGGTGGATTAACACTTGTATCTGTATATGTAACCTCTGTGTAACGTTCTGTTCCAAGTCTTGTAAATAACTCCTGTGGTGGTTTCCCATCCGATCCAACTGCACACTTATCTGCATCTAAGATCTTCGTATTTGCTGTCACGGTATAGGTATTGCCGTCTGCATCGGTCATGGTAACGGAATTATTTCCTGTCAGGCCTGTAATATAATTTGATGCTTCTGTATTCGGGCATAAAATATCGTTGATCGCTGTTGCAATTCCATGGAACAGCTGATCCATCTGTGCTTCTGCACGGAGCATAACAGACATGCCTGTCGTATCATCATAAGTCTTGCCGTCCACTCCAAGAATATCCTTGTAATTGGCAACTTTATCTCCTCTCGCAAGCACAAGGCTTTGATCTCTCCCATATCGTTTTATTTTCCGTGGAAATATCACGGTTAAAATTAAACAGATAGGTATACTCACCCTTGTCCGGGTCAGAGATGTGACCAGTATGGTGTCACAATCCTGTCACTTTGTCCGTCTGTTTTCTACTTTATAGTAGCCGTTCTCATTGACAAACTCGTTGCCCTCCACGCTGACGCGCACAACACCGTTTACTTCTTCTTTATAGGAGATATCAACGAGACTTGCTAACTCATCCAGTGCTAAATCTCTTGCATCACGCAGTGTCATTGCAGTTTCAATATTTCCTGCCTCGATCTTCTGGATCTGCAGATTTAGTTCACTGATCGTCTTTCCAAGTTCATTGACCTGATCAATGTCGTCGGAAATCTGTGAATTGATATTATACTGATAACTCTTCAGTCCAGAATAAACAGCACTTGATCTGCTGGTAAAAGCTGTGCCTTCTGAACAACAAGATTCTGATATACGCTATCCTCCGGGTATTTATATAGCTCCTGAAATGAGCCCCAGAAATCGGTTAATGCATTCTGAAAAGCCTGTCCCTCTAATTCCTGATAATAGTTCTGCACCTCTGTCAGTGCCTCACTGGTCGATGCATAAAAGACTGACGGCTTGATTCTGTACGGTATAACCGATCTAAGAATACATCTCTTGAATGGACAACATCTCCGATCGTTACACCAAGACCGGATTGCTGATTGCTGATTGCTGCTGTTGTATTAAATGTGACATAGTCACGGTCTGCAAACAAAACGCTCTGACGCACATATCCTGTTGTGTCTAAGTTCGCCAGGTTGTTTGATGTTACGTTAAGTGCATTCTGACTGCTCTGTAAACCGGCTACGCCGATAAACATACTTCAAAACCATTTGCCATGGTAGTTCCTCCCTGCTTTTACTATTGCTTCGCGTCGAATCCACTGCTGCCTAAGATATCGCCTGTATTATAGGCATTCTTATCATAGTTGGCAGTCTCAGGTGCCTGTCGCGTACTTCTCAGCAAGGTAAGGTCAAATTCCACCATCTCCAATGCCTGTTTTAAAAGTGCTTCATTCTGTCTGTTTAGCTGCTGCATCTTAGCACCGGCCTCAAGCAGCCTGTCACGCTGTCTGGTAAGTGCTTCCTGTTCTTTGGCTGCTTGTTAAGATATCCGATCATCTTTGTGATCGTCATCTCTTCCGGGCTCTGACCTAAGACAGTCGCCATATCCGTCAGGACACGGTTTCTTTATTGGAAAGATTAAGAGCACGCTCGCAGCATCCTGCTCTCTCGTCGTAACATCCGTAAGATGTTCGATATTGCCCTGCACCACTGCATCTGTTTTTCAGATGCAAGTGTGATCAGTTCCTGATACTGCTTCTCCTCTTTACCCAGCACATCCAAAGCTCTTCCATTAAACTAGCCACAGATTCATCCTCACTTTTACTTTACTAAAGCATTGTACTTTTCTAATAACTTATTCGCGAAATCATTCATATCCACGTTATAATTACCAGAGTCCAACCTTTCCTTTAGCTGTGCGACTCTATCTTCCCTGATATCCGAAGCATCTGCCACTGCCTGCTTTGCGATCTGGTAATCACGTCCCATAGAAGAGATCTGCACTTCATCGCGTCCGGTGCTCATCTGCTTTGTGTTCTGCACTTTCTGCGTTTTCTCTCTATTGTAAAGTTGTGCCACCTGATTATAAGCTTCTACTCGCATAATGGCATCTCCTTTCTTCCTTGAAATTCGCTTTCTAGTGTTTATATCGGACGAATCATTTTTTCATTAGCGCAAATAAAAGAAAATGACAGGTCACCACTTTTCGCAGTATCCTGTCATTTTTCTACTGGTATTCACGGATCAGGCAGTATTGTTTCAGTGGGAAGTTCTTCTCCACAATTCCATACACCTGAAATCCAAAGTTTTTATAAAAATCTACATTTTTCATTGTGTGTTTCCAACGATATCATCATGTGGTGTTCCTGCGCATATGTGATCGTTTCATCTAACAGTTTCGCAGCGATCCCATGGTGCTGCATTTCCGGATCGACTGCAAGATAAATAATATGAAGTCTCTGTGTCTGGTGCAGCTGATCGGTCCAGCTTGAGTTCAGGTAATCCCACCCTTGATAAAATTGTGGAACGTCGCAAGTGTCGGATCTTCCTTGATCAGGAAAGCGTCCGTATGGATCGTCGCCCATGACTCCGTCAGAAAAGTGGAACATATTAATGTGTTCCGCCTCATCCGACACGACAAGAATGCTGTTTAACTCTTCACTGTCCGCAAAATCTCACATGTCTCATAAAATTCATCCATATCACATTGAAATAATTCCGGCATCAGCCGTTTTCTTATTTCGGCATCCGGGATCAGCGTTTCATAGAGTGGATCATGCGCAAAACAGCGGTATAAAAGCTGCTCTAATTTTGGCAGATCCTCGCGCTGTACCGGTATAATTTGTCCGATTTCATATTTTTCTTATCCCCTTTTATTGTGTCAGAACATTTCCTTTACCGTCTGACTGATTTCTTTTAAAGTCTCGCAGAGACGTCTGGTCTGTTTTTATAGCATTCCTTTAAGTAATGCAGTTCTTCCCGGTAATCTGTGTCTGCTTCTTTTCTCTTTTCAGCAGGCATTTCACCACATGGTAGAGATCTTCATGCCCTAACAGCCTGCCGTAACCCCATTTCAGACGATCTTTGGGCTGATTGAACACATAGTCCGTAAAATGGCGGTAAACATATTCATCAAACATAAATGCATACGCATTGTTATCCACCTGATATATTTTTTCCAGTGCTTTATCCACATCAGATTGTTCCAGAGCGTTTACAGAGTCCTGCAATAAGCCAATATTTTTCCACAATATCTCATGTGGAAAATACCTCCATACCAATCAATGCGGACAAAATGATCCTGCTCCTGTTTGAATTTTACAAGCAGTTGTTTTCTCTTTCCCTGTTTTCCGCAAAGAGCTGTTCTGCCTCTTGCATGTTACCTTCTGCAAGAAGTGCGTAGTAGCGGGTATTGATAGCGGCAGTCTCTTCGTAAGACTGTTTTGCTTTTTCCTGTGCCTCTTCTGTTACCTGAATTAATTTTTTGTGATTGCAGCGATCTGTTCCTGTGTTTCTTCCACTTTCGCTGTGATTTCACTGCCTCCGGCAAGTATGCGCTCTAACACCGGTGTAAAATCAAGCGGCACAACTGCCGTTTCATCCAGTGCTAAGATCAGCAGTGTGAACAGCTCATGGTGCAGCCGGTAAACCGCCTCATCATAAAAATCATCATTATCAAACTGGGAATGGTAATGTGTTTCCATGAAACTTCCGCCGGTAAAATCATTGACCATGGAAGGGATTCCTGCGATTGCCATCGAAAAATCATCTGACCAGGTTTCGATCGGTGCCGTCACGCTTGTCATCTCAGGATAAGCCTTTGTCAGTTCCGGAAGTCCGTCTAAATATTCTTTTATATAATGTACATATTCATAACAGCAGCGGATTCTTGCACGCGTGCCGTGTGCCAGCGCCGGCAGCTCAAAATTCAGATCTGCGATCACTTTTCCGACCCATTCCGGATGTGCGGTAAAAATCTGCTCGTAAGCTCCGGTCGACCAGTCAAAGTTGGAATCAACAACGCCCCATTCCTCTGCCGCCATCGCACAGAACACGATCGTGTTGTTCGGCTTGAATCCGCTTTCAATCAGCGTTTTTGCAATGCCAAACATCATGGCGACTGCCGTATTATCATCTTGAAATCCACTGAAATAGGAGTCATAGTGTGCAGATAACAATACCATGCGCTCCGGGTGTTTTCCCGGAATACAGCCTGAAATGTTATAAGTCGTGCAGTCACGTTTTACCCGGCTGTCGGCCTTCAACCATACGGTTGCTTCTTTCTCTCCATCCAGCAGTTCCCGCAATAATGCAGCATCCTCCCTTGAGATGGAAAATGCCGGTGCATCCTCCGGTCCGGCGATATCCTGTGCGTTGAGTGCCTTCGCATCGACTTCTCCATAACCGCCACACTGCACAGCGATCACTGCCGCCGCACCTTTTAAATGTGCCTGATAAACCGGATAATTGATCCACCACTCATCTCTCTGGTTGATATCCACTAACACCAGTTTTCCGGTTACATCTTTCCCTTCATAATCCGCTTCTGTTCCCTTTCCAAGATACATCAGGGAAAATGCCTGCTCACCGTCCGTTACAAAATCTGTCTGATATGCCCCGAGCAATGCGGTATGCCTTTTTCCCTCTTTCGTTTCAAACGTAAGCTCCGCATTTTTAAACTCCCAGCCATCCACGGTAACCGCATTTTTACATACATCCGACAGTCCAAGTTTTTGCATCTCATCCTTTAACATTTCCCCTGTCAGGAATTCTGCCTTCGAACCCGCAGGACGGTAACCGAGTTTCTCGTTTGAGCGAAACTGCTCCATCCGTTTTGCAAGCTGGTACGAGTAATCCGTATCAATATTTTTTATGACCGCTTCCTGCATTGTCATGTGTGTCACACCTTCTTTTTTGCTGTTTTTTGTGTTATCTATTTCTTTTTGTGTTCAAATTATTTCCTGTTTTTGATTATAGCACACTTTTTTGTTATGAACAGTCTTGTGGGGGGATTTTGAGCCGATATAATTATGTGGAAGGGTTCGATTCGGATGGACATGGCTGTCGGTATTATTATCGGCGGTGCTTTTACAAGTATTGTGTCGTCACTGGTCGAGGATATTATCAACCCGTTTCTTGGAATTTTCGGTGGCATGAATTTTGACAAGCTGCACTGGAATATTGTTGGGGATGTCACATTGAATTACGGAAAGTTTCTGACTGCCGTGATGAATTTCCTGATCATGGCTTTTGTTGTATTTATACTGGTGAAAGCGTTAAATACCGCTGCCCGCATTGCACCTCTATCTTAGATGCAAAGGCAGTGGAAGCATTTGAGAAAAATTTGTAATTTTCATTTGCCACAGCAGATGAAAATTCAGGCAAGTAATTATACGAAATGTGAATGATACATTACACTAGTTCAGGCTGTCTGTCTTTGTGTCATGAACGATACAAAGCAGGCATGTCTGTCCATCCATTTTCCGATCAGTCCGATCACTTTTCCCATAGTAAATGCGGCTAAAATGGTTCCGATCCCAAGGCCGTCAAGATGTCCTAAAAATGCAAAGGTCAGTCCGGCTGTCACGGCAAGGCAGGTAACATCAAATCCAACTTTGATCTTAGAATAGGTAACGGATGTGATATCCGACAATTCTCTCGGGAATAAATCCGTCGGTATGATCGGCAGTTTGCATCGGTTCGACAAAGCAATTCCAATACAGAGCAAAATATAACTGATCAGAAAATAGATTACACGATATCCCGGCGTCAGCGGCAAAACATTGATCCAGCTCTCATGCACATCCAATAATTCGCTGAATGCAAATCCCACTACAAAACTGAACAGATACTGCGGCACAAATTTTTTCCGCAGGATCATGAGACTTAGCACCAGAAGTCCCTGAAATATATAAGTCCAGGTTCCAAGCGATACGCGTGTGAAAACTTCGGAAAATGCATACGGCACGCTTGATATTGCCGAGATGCCTGCGCCGGAATGCAGCATCAGTACAACACCAAGACTGTTGATGGCAACTGCGACCATGAGTGCAAGTTCCCCGCGGACCGTGCGGCGGGATTTTTCTTTCTGTATTTCTGTTTCTTTCATTTTAAATATTTCCTCCCGGGGAAGTTTTTACAGAAGTCCTGTTTCTGCATTTATGGTCATCCCCAAATTTCAGAAACACTTTACACCTTTCTAATCCATTTAACAAATCAATAGTTTTTATAGTTTGATAGACAGTATCTATTAATCGTGATAAAATAAGCAAAACAGGGAGGAAAATCCTCTCCTCGCCATTGGGCAAATTTTACCATGTAAAATTGGATTTTGCTTCGCAAAACAAGGAGGATTGCCATGAACTTATTCCAGCTTCGTTATTTTGTAACTTTAGCAAAAATGCAGCACTACACAAAGGCTGCACATGAACTTTGTATCACACAGCCGAGTTTAAGCCATGCGATCTCGCAGTTGGAGGCAGAACTTGGCGTGGCACTTTTTGAAAAAAGCGGGCGCAATACTACACTCACAAGTTTTGGGGAAGAGTTTTTAATCTGCGCAAACCGCACGCTTGCCACATTGGATTCCGGAGTTTCATCCCTGCAGCGGAGCGCACGCGGTGACGGATTGATCCGGCTTGGCATGCTGCGTTCCCTCGGTGTCAGTTTCATTCCGCAGCTTGCCGCGCGTTATCTGGCATCCCATCCTGAGCATGATGTGCGTTTTACATTTCATACCGGCTCGACCGGCGATCTTGTCAACGGTCTCTCGGCAAGGGATTATGATCTGATTTTCTGTTCCATGCCGCCAGAGACAGAATCGTTAGACACTGTGCCGATCACACACGAGGATCTGGTACTTATCGTTCCAGGCCATCACCCACTGGCAGCAAAACAGTCCGTTGCATTGACGGAAACGCTCATCTATCCACAGATTTATTTTTCCCACGGTTCCGGTATGCGTGCCGTTGTGGACCATCTGTTTTCACAGATCAATGCAGTACCGCAGATTGCCTATGAGACAGAGGAAGCCGAGGTGATTGCGGGACTCACTGCACAGGGTTTTGGCATTGCCGTCGTTCCTTATATGGATCTTTTATTAAAACTGGATGTGAAGATTCTGCAGATCAGTGCGCCTGTATGGGAGCGTAATCTGTATATGATTCATGACCGGCAGGCGTTTATGCCGCCTGCCGTAAGAAATTTTTGTGAATTTGTTTTAAAAGAATGTAAGTATCCTATGATACCAGATTAATTCTGCCACTGGATCTGTTGTTTTGTGAGCATTGGATAATGCACCGGAACACTTCCGTCAAGATCTTCTCTGTGCATGTCCACCGCCGTGATCTGGCTGTTGGAATATGTGGTGTAGTAATAAATTCCACGGCTTGCATTACAGCAGGAGGTGTAGATCGTGATCTCATATTTTCCATCGGATACCTCGCAGCAGCCTCTCTGCTGGTCGACAGATCCTAAGATATGGAAAAACTGTGCCACACTCTCCTCCTCGGAATCGTCAGAAACTGCGTTCATTTTTGTAAACGCGACTCTCGCAAAACGGGAAGCTGATGAAAGATCACCCGGCAGTCCTAATGCTCCCATGCCACGACTGTACATATTCAGATCCAGTTTATCCGCAAAATGATTTTCCGGCTGTTTTGGTGACAGTCCCATGTAATTATTCAGCATAAACATCTGCTGCTCAAATGGCGGATTGTTTGTCAGGACACCAACCGGATTTTCATGGATATGCAGTCCGTCTTTCATGGATTCTACTGTAATCGATCCACTCTTATCTGAGATGATCCAGTGTAGCATGCCGGACGGCAGATTTTCACTGAACGGCGTATCCACAATATTTAAATCTGCAATCAGCTCCCGCACCTCATCTAACGTTGCGCACTGCGCAAGCACCCATGGAATAAATTCAAAGGATGCCACATTTTTTTTACCGCTTTCTTCCTTATGATAATATGCATTGCCGACAAAATTAAGTCCCGCCATGCCGACGCCTTTTTCGTTCACCGCATCATAATAAAGCGGATAATCTCCTGCCATGTGCGCCATGCCAATGATCGCATAATGTTTTTCCAGATTTTCCGTGTGACGGAAATGAAATGGATAATTCCGCGGTGTCACCGCGATTTCCTCGCCATAAGAAAATTCATAATCTAATGTTCTTCCAAAATAAAAGTCTTTCGTCAGGTAAGTTGCTGCTGTACACATAAAATTCTCCATTCTTATATTGTTTTCAAGCCGGGGCTTTCGTGCGAAAAATCTAGCCAATCTCGTCCACGTTTGCCCCACGCAGTTTAATTCCGTCTGTCTGTTTTAAATCCTGCTGGTATGGATTCGACTCATTATAATATCTGATCTGTGTGTCCGTCACACCACCGGAAATATAAGAACGGCCACATTCCGGGCAGACCGATGTCTGGACTCTGACGGATGCAGATACCACTTCGCCGTTTTGCGTGGCAGCTTTGTGATACGCATTGGAAACATGCTGCCCCTCATGTGCCCTGACAGCAGAAGATGCCGCTTCCGGTGAAATATGCGCAGCATTTTTAAAGGAAACATTCGCTTCGTTAGAGCCATCAACATATTTGCGGTTTTTACAGGTCTGGCACTCCGTGGTCTTAGATTTATCAACCGCACCTTTTTTTCCCAGCTCATCTTTATTATTAACATTATTCCGCTGATTTAAATTATTATCATAGGAATCTGTGATATTCCATTTGTATCCATCCACGCCACCGATCATAACGCTCCTCCCCTCCATCCCCATAGGTCTTTTATACCCAGGATTCATCATACGGCAAATCTGCAATTCAATATGCCAATTTTTACAGTTACGATAATATGCGGCATATATGAAATTCATCCTGCTAATTTTCATAACTGCCGGTTTCAAAATTGCTCGTTCACCTTTATTATACGCCCGATCTTACCGTCTTTCAATCCGTCTTCTGATTCTCCTCCATAAAACAGCCGACAAAATAACTGCTGCATAATCCGTAAATGCCTGTCCGTAAATGACACCGTTTAACCCCATACACGCATTTAACAGGTACAAAAGCGGTATCAGAAGCAGTCCCTGACGCATAACGGAAAGTATCGTCGCCGGAAATGAATTTCCTACTGACTGCATACAGTTCATATTGACAAATAACAGCCCTATGACCGGCCCGGAAAGCATGTAGGCGATCAGCATTTTCACGCCATAATACACAACTTCCCCGTCACTGATGAACAGCCTTATGATCGGCTCCCGTAAAACAAAAAACAGCGCCGTAGCTAAAATGCCGACAATGACACAGCATTTTTTTGTATACCGTTCCACGGAAACAAACCGCTTGTGATCTCCAGAACCATAGTTATATCCCAGAAGCGGCTGCACTCCGTTTGCCAGTCCCATCTGTAAAAATGTGATAAACATGTTTGCCTTAAACACGATGCCGATCGCCGCCACCGGCGCATTGCCGTATGCCACTAAGATCTGGTTTAACACGATCGTGGACACACTCATCAGCATGGAAAAAACAGCGGTCGGCAGTCCGGTCACACATACTCCGCTCAAAATGCCGTCTTTGCAGGTAAAATATTTGATAGAGATGGAAAAACATTTACTTTTCTTTAAAAAATACCACAGGTAATAGATGCTTGCCAAAATATTTCCGATTGTCGTCGCAACTGCGGCTCCCGCAGCTCCCATCCCCATACCGCTGATCAACACCGGATCTAACACGATATTGGCGACGGTGCCGATCATACTGCCGATCATTGCCTCCTTGCTTGCACCCTCCGCGCGCACAACAAAACTTGCCGCTGCAGACCAGATGATAAACGGCGCCCCGTATGCAATGTGAAAAGTGTATCCTTTTGCATAGAGAAACGTCTGCTCGTTTGCTCGAACATATTTAAAACTGGCGTCATAAATACCATTAAAATGACTGCAAGTGCTACACCGACGACCAGGGATGCATATGTCACAAACGCGGATACCTGTTTCATTCTTTTTCATTTTCTCGCCCATCGCCATGGATGCAGCCGCACTGCCGCCCATTCCAAACATGTTGGCAAATGCCATAAACAGTATAAAGATCGGGTTTGTCAGGCTGACTGCCGCCACCTGCAGCGGATCGCCGGTCTGTCCGACAAAAAGTATCTGCCATGTTGTATACAACTGTTACCAGACTGCTGATCACACTCGGGATTGCCATCTTTGCAACCGCCTTCGGGACGGGAAGGCTGCTCATCAGTTCATTTTCGTTCATTTTTCTCCTTTCTTTCGGTGGTTTTCATGAAAAACGCTTTCACACGAATTACCATTTCTACACCGATATATACATACTTTAACGGGGCAGTTTAGTCAGAATCCAAATTTTCCAGCATTTTCTGTGCCACTCTCAAAAGATTTCTTTTCCTCTTTGAAATTCCCGCAGGAGCAACGCTTCGGACTCTTCAATCTCCGTGCGAAGCGCATCTTTGATGCCTGCCGCTTTGTCCTGAAATACGATTCTTTTATAGCGGGCGTCATTTTCCTCCGGCATGCGGTCAAGTATTATTTGTTTCTAAAAATTCTATTTCGCGGGACCTTTTCCTGATTTTGGAAGCTTAATAACATGCATCCTACTATCCTCATATATAATGGGCGAAAGTTCCTTTGTCCAAGTCTCTTTCGCCCATTTCTTCTTTCTTTTAACATTTTCACAGCCATTTCGGGCGAAAACATCTTCTGTTCTCCTGTTTTCGCCCTGATTTTTCATTTTCGTGGGCTATTGGCTTCATCCTTATAACGCTTTCGCCCATTCTCTTCTAAATTTTCATTAAACTGCGATAAAAAGGGGAATCTCTTTCATTTTCCATTCATTTCGCCCATTCTCTTCTAAATCTCCATTAGACTTCGGTAAAATGGATGAATTTCTTTCATTTTCCGTTCACTTCGCCAATTTTTCTTTCTTATACACCCTGCACGATTTCATTTAAGAAATACGCGTGCACCCTTGCATCTTCACTCACTTCCGGGTGAAAACTGAGCGCAAGCTGGTTTTGTAGCGGACTGCTACCGTATTGCCATCCACTATCGCCAATGTCTCCACCTGCGGATTTAAAATTTCATCAATATATGGTGCACGGATAAAATTCATCCGATAAGTTCCAATGTGTGCAATCTCTGCGTCCGTGACAAAGCTTCCGAGCTGTCTGCCATAGGCGTTGCGCTTCACGCTTACCGGCAGGGTTTTAAATACGCTCTGTCATCGTTGGAAACACGCTCTGCTAAAAGGATCAGCCCTGCACAGGTCGCAAGCACCGGTGTACCCGCTTCGATCAGTTCTTTTAACTGGTCAGACATGCCAAGATCTCTAAGCAGTTTTCCTGTACCGTGCTTTCACCTCCGGGAAGCACGATCCCCTGCAGTCCGCCATTCTGCACAGACTCTTCCAAATCCTTTTCTGACGGATCAGGAATGTATCCGCGCCAAGCCCGTCAAGCATCGCCCGATGCTCCGCAAATGCGCCCTGCACCGCAAGGATTCCGATTGATACTTTTTCTGACATGATATTCTCCATTCTTGCGCTGTTTTTGCGCATCTCAAGTTTGTGCGTAAGCACAACCTGCGTGAAAAATCTTATTTTTCACACTAATCTCCATTTCTGAGCAATTTATTTCCACGCTCTGCCATAAGCAGCTGTATCTCGTCCTCGTTGATGCCGACCATCGCTTCTCCTAAATCTTCAGATAACTCTGCAATCAGTTTTGCATCATTGTAATTGGTCACTGCCTGTACGATTGCTGCTGCACGTTTTGCCGGATTGCCGGATTTAAAAATACCCGAACCTACAAATACGCCCTCGGCACCAAGCTGCATCATCAATGCTGCATCTGCCGGAGTTGCCACACCGCCTGCCGCAAAGTTTACAACCGGAAGTTTTTGTGGTCATGCATATTTTACAAGATCATATGGAACCTGAAGCTGTTTTGCCGCCTCAAAAGTTCATCCTCACGCTTTGCCGCAACTGCCGCGATCTCGAGTTGATCAGTCTCATATGATGTACCGCCTGAACCACATCACCGGTTCCCGGCTCCCCTTTGGTACGGATCATCGCTGCGCCCTCAGCGATTCTTCTGAGTGCCTCGCCTAAATTTTGCTCCGCAGACAAACGGCACCTGAAATTTTGTCTTGTCAATGTGGTAAACATCATCTGCCGGAGAAAGCACTTCACTCGTCGATGTAGTCGATTTCTAATGCCTGTAAGATCTGTGCCTCCGCAAAATGACCGATTCGGCATTTTGCCATAACCGGAATGGAAACTGCACCCTGGATCTCTTTGATCAGCTTCGGATCACTCATTCTTGCCACGCCGCCCGCTGCTCTGATATCCGCCGGGATCCGCTCTAATGCCATAACCGCACATGCTCCTGCCGCCTCTGCGATCTTTGCCTGCCGGCATTTGTGACATCCATGATGACACCACCCTTTAACATCTGTGCCAGTTCACGATTTAATTCATACTGCTCTTTGTATTATTTATATTACTCATAACTAACTTTCTCCTTTTCAGACAACCAGTTTGATTTCTGCGCAGTTTTTCAAACAGTTACTCTGTATCAATTTCTTTCCGGATCCTGATGTTATGAGTATAAGAAAAACTGGATGCGCGAAAACATCCAGTTTTTTTTTTCAACCATGCCAGTTTGTAATTGACATGATCTGAGCATTCATTTTTATTTCAATCCATGATACCATATCAGCACCAATAAATCTTCTATGCCCGGACTGCCCAGCGCATCTTCGTAGACCGCGCTCTTCCATTCTGTGCACATTCCTGTGCACTCGGTCTTACAACATCTTTTGAATAATCTGCATAAATTCCTGCCCGACAGCCTTCTTTTAATGCTTTTTGACCAGTTTATCCTCCCCGGAATGAAACGTGAGGATCGCCACACGTCCACCTGGTTTTAAGGCGTCTGGCAGTTTTTCCATGAATTCATATAAGACCTCAAACTCACGGTTCACATCGATGCGGAGTGCCTGAAATGTACGCTGACAGGTCTTTTTGATCGTGTCTTTTTTTTCTTTTTCCGGCAGAAAATCCAGTGTTTTTTCAATCACTTCGCGCAATTTTGTCGTCGTGTCGATCCGGTTGCCTTTTCGTATCTCGTCGGTGATCGCCTTCGCAAGCTCCTCACAGTAAGGTTCATCGGAATTTTCATAGAGCATTCCGGCAAGTTCCTCCCTTGTGATGGTATCAAGACGTTCTGCCGCGCTGATTCCTGCTTCCTGATTTAAGCGCAGGTCAAGTGGGCCATCCACCTTAAATGAAAATCCACGCTTTGGATTGTCGATCTGCATGGAAGATACACCCAGATCCGCTAAAATGAAATCAAAACCGCCGACTTCTTTTGCGATCTCATCGATCGTACAGAAATTCTGCAGCCGGATCGTCAGGATATCCTCTCCGTACCCGAGTTCTTCCAGTCTCTTTTTCGTCTTGGCGGACTCCTCCGGGTCAACATCGGTTGCATAGATATGCCCCTGTCCGTTCAGACAGGCAAGCATTGCTTTTGTATGCCCTCCATATCCTAACGTAGCATCAAAACCGGTCTCGCCCGGCTGGATCTTTAAGGTATCAAGGATTTCCTGCACCATAATGGAAATATGCATTCCTGCCGGCGTATTTCCCTTTTTGATGACATGTTCGATCGTATCCTGATATTTTTCCGGCTGAAGTTCTTTATATTTCTCTTCAAACTTCTTGGGGTATTTTCCCTTGTAACGTACACGCCTCTTGTGCGGTGTCTGCTGTTCCTGTTCCATATGTCTGTCCTTTCTGTTTCCAAATCATGGTTTCAAAAAAATATTTCTTATGATGATCTCAAAACCATCCTTTTCCATCAGCAACTAATGTCTTTCATTATAATTGCTGGATTGGAACAATTCAATGCCTGATTGCTTTGCGCATTATAAAAAATCCCACAACACAAAAAATGCCCTCTTCTGAGAGACATTTACCCGCCTGCTTAGAAAAGAGCATTTTTACTTCATCTGAAATTGTATTCACTAACAAACTGCATGTAATCTCAAATTACATGTAATCTCAAATTACATGTAATCCCAAATTATATGTAAGCCTAAATTACATGTAATCCTAAATTACATAGAATCCCAAGTTTACACCATCATCCGTATCTACTAGATATTCAGCAGATCACTAAATACTTTCAGTGCACCGTCTGTCTCATGTGCAAGAACACGTTTTGCAAGGACTTTACCAAGCTGAACACCTTCCTGGTCGAAGCTGTTTACATTCCATAAGAATCCCTGGAACATGATCTTGTTCTCAAAATGTGCCAATAATGCACCGAGGGAACCAGGATTTACCTGATCACCAATGATGATACTGGATGGACGTCCGCCCTCAAAATTCTTGTTGCGGTTTTCATCAGATTTACCACATGCAAATGCAACGATCTGTGCTGCAACGTTTGCACAGAGTTTCTGCTGGCTTGTGCTGTCCTGGATCACAACATCAGTTCCGATCTGGTTATTTTTAAATCCAACAAACTGTAACGGAACAATATCTGTTCCCTGATGTAATAACTGATAGAAAGAATGCTGTCCGTTGGTTCCCGGCTCACCAAAGATTACCGGACCTGTCGGATAGTTTACAGGTTCACCGAAACGGTTTACAGATTTACCGTTTGACTCCATGTCAAGCTGCTGTAAATGTGCCGGGAAACGGTTTAATGCCTGGGAATATGGCAATACTGCGGTGCAAGGATAACCTAATACGTTACGCTCATATACACCGATCAAAGCATCGAGCATCTCCGGGTTCTTTAATACGTCTTCATTTGCAGAAAGTTTATCCTCAGCGGCTGCACCCTCTAAGAACTGTGCAAATACTTCCGGTCCGAATGCAAGTGATAAAACAGCACCGCCGACTGCAGATGTGGAAGAGAAACGTCCGCCGATATAATCATCCATAAAGAAAGCTGCCAGATAATCATCGCTCTTTGCCAGTGGAGATGTCTCACTGGTAACTGCGATCATGTGTTTCGAAGCATCAAGTCCTGCTTTCTTTAATGCGTCTTTTACAAAAGATTCATTTGTCAGTGTTTCAAGTGTGGTACCTGATTTAGAAACCAGTACGAAGATAGAATGAGCCACATCGATGGAATTTAAAACTGCTGCTGCATCATCCGGATCAACATTGCTGATGAATTTTGCTTCCATTTTAAAAGTATTATTTTTCTTTGCCCAGTTTTCTAATGCAAGATACATAGCACGAGGACCAAGATCACTGCCGCCGATACCGATCTGTACAACTGTTGTAAACTTCTCACCTGCTGCGTTTGTGATTTCGCCTGCATGTACTTTGTTTGCAAAATCAGCGATGCGGTTCTGCTGCTCTACATAAAAAGCACGTTTGTCCACGCCGTCAGCGTTTACTGCATCACCAAGCTGTCCACGTGTCATATGATGAAGTACCAGACGTTTTTCACCGGTATTTACAACTTCACCATTGTAGAGAGCTTTAAATTTTTCTGCAAGCTGTGCCTCTTTTGCAAGTTTTACGAGTGCATCAAGCACATCATCATCAACAGCTTTTGCTGCATAATTGTAAGAAAATCCCTCAGCCATAGGAATGCTGTAATTTTTTACACGCTCTGCACCGTTCTCGCCTGACATTACTTCTGCAAGGTTTACGCGGGAAGCCTTTGAAAGTTCCTTATAGGAATCAAGGGTGTCTAAGTTGTTCCAGGTAATCATAATGTCCTCCTTGTTTTTCAGAGAGAAATACCCGCTCCATAAGAATCGCGCATTTTCCTCCATAAATATATTTTTAGGTACTTAAAATTTTTTAGCTTAAGTGATTATACTATTAAATATCTGCAAGTTCAAGCCTCTGCCTTAAGATCACGAAAAATCACTAAAAAAATTAAAAAATTGTGCACTTACGACCATGTCTGTAATTTTCATACGGACATTATTTTCCCTTTTTGAACGATGTTTTTTATCTGCAGATCTTTATCCAGCAATAGCAGGTTTCCATAATTTCCAACTGCAATCCTGCCGTAATCTTTCTCCACACCGATCGATTCTGCAGGATTTTCAGTTGCTGCCAGGACTGCATCCTCGAGCGGTATTCCCATATTCAGTACACAGTTTTTCATGCAGTCAAACAGGTTTGTGACACTGCCTGCGATAACACCCGGATCTTTTGTCAGGACGGCTTTTCTGCCTTTTACGGTCACGCCCTGCCCGCCAAGCTGGTAGTCCCCGTCCAAAAGTCCCGTAGCTTCCATACTGTCTGAGATCAGAATAACTTTATCTGCCCCGAAAATACGGAATGTCGTTCTCACCATCGCCGGATGAATATGAATACCGTCTGCGATCAGTTCCACCTCGGCTCCTGCCTCAAGTGCCGCTATGATGGGTCCCGGCTCCCTGTGATTGATCCCCGGCATGGCATTATAGAGATGTGTCATATGGCCCACGCCTTTTTCCAATGCCTCGCGCGCCGTATCGTAATCACTGCAGGTATGCGCGATAGAGATTTTTACCTGGTCATGGCACTGTTCGATAAATTCCATCGCACCTTTTTCTTCCGGTGCGATATCTACCAGTTTGATCAGCCCGCCGCTTCTCTCCTGCAGACGCAGAAACATTTCTTTATCTGCCGGCATAATATATTCCGGATTCTGCGCCCCGGCTTTTTTTAGATTGATAAACGGTCCTTCCATATTGATGCCGACCAAATCTGCTCCGGTATCTTCTTTGTAATCTGCCGCCTTGTCCATGACATGTCCTAAGATTTCTTCATTATAGGACATTGTCGCCGGGCAGATGGCAAGAACACCATTTTTTGCCTCATATTCTGCTATTTTTAACAGTTCTTCTTTCGATGCCTGACAGAAATCATAGCCTACCGCCCCATGAAAATGAATATCCACAAGTCCCGGTATCGCATACATGCCTTCCCCGTCGATCACATCCTCATCTGTGGCAGTAATCTGACCGTTCTCTGCGATCTCTGCGATCCGTTCATCTTCGATCCTGACATCTTTCTTTTCAAACTTATGATCTTCTGTATAAACCAATGCATTTTTTATGATCATTTTGGATTTTCCCCCTTTTAAATCTCCGAAAGTGCATCCTCATCTGCGATCAGTGTGAAATCCGGATGCATCTGCAGAATGGATGCCGGGACTTCCGGTGTGACCGGTCCGGTAAATGCTTTTTTGATGATATCCGCCTTGTTTTTTCCATTTGCGATCATGATGACTTTCTTTGCCTGTACGATTGGCAGGATACCCATGGTATATGCCTGACGCGGAACTTCATCCTTACTCTCAAAAAATCTCTTGTTTGCCTCGATCGTGCTCTCCGTCAGTTCCACACAGTGTGTATTTTTTTCAAAATGATCCGCCGGTTCGTTAAAACCGATGTGTCCGTCCAGACCAATTCCAAGAAGCTGCATATCAATACCACCGGCTGTTTCTATGATCTTGTCATATTCCCTGCAGACTTCCTCACTGTTAAGATTTTCTCCGTTTGGAATGAAAATGTGGTCTTCCCTTACATTTACATGTTTAAACAGATTTTCCTGCATAAAACTCCAGTAGCTCTGTTCGTGGTTTCTTTTGATTCCTCTGTATTCATCCAGATTGATCGTTGTAACTCCGGAAAAATCAACCTCACCGTTGTTATATGCTTCCACGATCTTTTTATATGCCCCCACAGGTGAACCACCTGTAGCAAGTCCTAAAACCGCATCCGGTTTTAAATTTACCTGTCCTAAAATCAAATTTGCTGTCTTTACAGAAACCTCATCATAGTTTTTTACTTTAATAATTCTCATGTTGTTTTCCTCCCTCTCCCTACTGGTATGAATCATATGACATCATAAAACGCTCTTTTACCGGCTTTGTATCAACCCCACATAACAGGCAGCACATGATACATGCGCCATATACCGGCGGATAGTCCGGAACGTCTAATTCAATATCCGGATGCAGCATCTCTTTTAACATTTCCCGGAATGCCGGTTTCTGTTTTAAAATTCCGCCGGATGCAACCACATATTTTCCGATATCATAATGATCCACGGCAAAATTGATAAGTTCCGCTAAACATGCTGCATTGTTCTTTAAAATCTGCTCTGCGATTTTATCCCCATTTTCATATGCCAGAAATACGCACGGCGTAAACGAAGCAATATAGGACTGGTTTTTACTGTAGATGTCCTGGATGCTCTCCCATACCGTATTCCCTAATTTTTCCTCAACAAGATCCGTCAGTATCGTATGTTCTCCGATCCCGTCCCTTGCATCCTGCGCTGCACAGATCGCATCCCGTCCGATGTGGTAGCCGCTGCCGCCTTTATCAAGCAGATATCCCCGCCCGCCAAAATGCTTTAAATTTCCATTCTGGTTTGCGTAAATGATCATTCCGGTTCCGCTGATTGCAGCCACACACCGGTCAAGATTTTTTCCACAGGCAATGACGTTATAGATGTCATTTTCGCACTGGATTTTTACTTTCGGATATTTTTCTTTTAACATCTTTTTGATCTTTGATGTATTGTTTCCGGAATCTAATCCTGCAGCACCCACAAAGATTCCGCTGATCTTCCCCTTGATCTTCATGAGCGTATCAATGCCAAGCTGCAGGATGTTCATTGCCTCCTCCATTCCTACCGTATTCGGATTGCAGCCGTCAAGGACGATCCGTTTTAAAATTCTTCCGCTTTCCGAAAATAAAACAAACTCTGTTTTCGTTCCCCCGCCATCGATTCCGATCATCATCTTTTCACTGTCACTGTTTTCACCGATCAGCGTATCGATGGAAACATCTAAAATCTCTGAGATCACACAAAGATTTTCGATACTCGGACAGGACTGTCCACACTCCCATTTGGATACCGCCTGTGGGCTGATTCCTAATTTTTCCGCAAATTCATATTGATTCAGTCCTCTTTTATTCCGGTATGTTTTGATGTTTTCCGCCATTGTCATGATATCAAACACTTCGCATCCCCCATCTCGTTTTTCTAATTTCATTATAAAACTAATGGTTGATTTTTCAAGCATGTGCCGGTTGTTATTTCTTTTTGCGTATCAACTATCAGTTGATATTGAACAAAGAGTCGCTTGCGACTCTTTCGCGCCCTGGCGGTGCTGTTTACAGCTAACTTCTACTCCGCGAGATGCGCATCCCGCCCGGAGGGCTTTTTAATTCATAGGACGTAATTTCCTATGAATTAAAAAAGCAGAGCTGACATCGTACTATAATACAAAAAATCCGGGCAGCAACACCCGGATTTTTTTATGGTCTGGATACTTAGTCCATATAGGCACCCTTCATCGCACTGGTCGCATGCTGTGCATACAATTTTAACAGACCACTCTTATATTTGCTGGTAAAACCTTTCCAGTTCTTTTTACGTTCCTCTAAGATCTGTGCAATTTCTTCCCCGGTCTTTTCCTCGCCTTTGACACCTACGATCGCAAGACGGCGGTTCTCAACATCAAGTTCAATGAGATCTCCCTCTTCCACAAATGCGATCGGGCCGCCGGCTGCTGCCTCCGGAGATACATGTCCTACGACCGGTCCTCTGGATGCGCCGGAAAAACGTCCGTCTGTGATCAGTGCAACGCTGGCTGCAAGTTTCGGGTCAGAACAGATTGCCTCGCCGGTGTAGAACATCTCCGGCATACCGCTGCCTCTCGGTCCCTCGTAGCGGATAAATACGGCATCTCCCGGTACTACTTTTCCCTTCAGGATCGCATCGATCGCTTCTTCCTCGCTGTCATACGGTTTTGCGTTTAATCTTGCATGGAACATTTCTTTCGGGCAGGCAGTGTGTTTAATGACTGCTCCCTCCGGTGCAAGGTTGCCGCGCAGGATTGCGATGCTTCCCTCTGTACCGATCGCATGGTCAAAATCAGCGATGATATCGGTACGTTTGATCTCTTTTCCGATCAGTGCGGATTTCTCTTTTAAGATCGCATCACAGTGCTCGTAGAAACCGTTCTTTTTTAACTCTTCTAAATTCTCACCGAGTGTTTTTCCGGTAACTGTCATCACATCAAGGTGGAGCATGCTCTTGATTTCTTCCATGACTCTCGGCACACCGCCTGCATAGTAGAAATACTGTGCCGGCCAGTCTCCTGCCGGGCGGATGTTTAGCAGATAATGTGCACCGCGGTGCATTCTGTCAAAAGTATCCGCATCAATTTCAAAACCAAATTCATGTGCGATTGCCGGAATGTGCATGACCGCGTTGGTGGAACCTGAGATTGCAGCATGTACCATGATCGCATTCTCAAGACTTTCCATTGTGACGATATCTTTTGCAGCAATTCCCATTTCAACTAATTTCATTAACTGTTTTCCGGCATCATAGGCAGCCTTTTTTAATTCCGGCGCAGTTGCCGGCATCAGTGCTGTTCCCGGAAGCATCAGTCCAAGTGCTTCAGCCATAACCTGCATTGTGGAAGCGGTTCCCATGAAAGAACATGCGCCACAGCTTGGACATGCATTGTGTTTGTAATAGCGGAGCTGCTCTTCCGGGATCTCACCACGCTCATACTGCGCGCTGAATTTTCCGATCTGCTCTAAGGTTAAAAGCTCATTGATCTTACAGCCCGGATCATTTTCCACATATTCCGGTTTTACAACCGTTGCTTCCATAACACCACCGGTCACAACGATCGCGCTCATCTCTTTTAAACGGCCGATACTCATAAGCATCGCCGGCATTGCCTTGTCACAGCTTGCGATAAAAACACCACCATCAAACGTTGTAGCGTTTGCCTGCGCCTCCACAAGGTTTGTGATCGCATCTCTGTGTGCTAAAGAATAATTGATTCCATCGTGTCCCTGGGACATTCCATCGCACATATCTGTTGCATAATAACGCGCTGCTTTTCCGCCGTTTTCATCAACACCTTTTACTGCTTCTTCCACAAAATATTTAAATGGCTTGAACCCGGATGGCTGTTTCCATAAGTACTCTCAATGATGATCTGTGGTTTGGAAGCTCCTCCGCCTTCCATCCATACCCATGCGAAGCGGGTCCATCTCCGGTGCAAGTTCTCTTACTTTCTGACTTCTTAATTCCATGATAGCCTCCATTCCTGCGCTGCTTTTGCGCATCTCAAGTTTGTGCGTAAGCACAAATCTTGCGTGTGAAAAATCTTATTTTTCACACTAGCCTCCATTCCTGCGCTGCTTTTACCGTGAAAATCTATAATATACTAAATTTCATGCTCTGTGATTGCTCTGTCATTACCGTTTCTTCTACACGAAGAAAGAAATGATCAGTGCAACGATAAATCCGGTTCCACCAACCAATGTCTCCATGATCGTCCAGGTTTTAACGTTGTCTTCTCGTCAAGTCCGATCAGTGATCTTACCAGCCAGAATCCGGAATCGTTAAAGTGTGAGCAGACTGTCGCTCCACCGGCAACTGCTGCAACCACACATGCAAGATACATCGGTGATAAGGATGCGATCTCCGGCATTGCTGCTACAATTCCTGCTGCCATGGTCATTGCTACGGTTGCAGAACCTACACAGATTCTTACCAGTGCCGCAACTAAAAATGCTACAATAACGATTGGAAGATTTATGGATGCCACAGCATTACCAATGATCTCACCTAAGCCGGAGTACTGTAAAATATAACGGAGCACGCCGCCACATGCTGTCACAAGAAGGATCAGTCCTGTCGGCTCTAAAGATTTTGTGAGGATCTTCTCTAATTCCGGCATCGTGTATCCATGTCTTGTTCCAAGGATGAACATTGCGGCTAATGTTGCGATCAGAAGTGCTGCAAACGGCTGTCCTAAAAAGTTAAATAACGGTGCCACTCCTGCCAATGCCGGAACCACGCCTGCAACAGATTTCAATATGATAAGTACCAGAGGGATCATGATGATGGTAACGACCGATGCAAAACTCGGAAGTTTGGATTCATCAATATCTTCCTGGTTTGCGATCTGATCCGGAACCGGAACATAAAATTTCTTTCCGCAGATAGCTCCCCAGACCGGACCTGCAACGATCATTGCAAAAAATCCACAGCATACGCCGACTAAAATAACCCATCCAAGTTCCACATTTAACATTGTGGCAACTAATACCGGGCCAGGTGTCGGCGGGATAAATGCGTGTCCTACGGCAAGTCCTGCTAAAAGCGGGATCGCATAAAACAGGGAAGATTTCTTTGTTCTTTTTGCAAGAGAAAATGCAAGCGGAATTAAAATGATAAGTCCTGCATCAAAGAATACCGGGATAGAAATAACAAGGCCGGTGATTCCAAGCGCCCATGCAGCCTTCTCATCCCCAAATTTCTTTACCATTGTAACTGCTAAAGTCTGTGCTCCACCCGATGCTTCAAGTATCGCACCGAACATGGAACCGAGTCCTACCAGGAGGGCAATTCCCTTTAGCGTGTTTCCTATACCATCGTCCACCGCCGTTACGATTTCTTCAAACGGCATTCCTGCGATCAGTCCGATTGCAATCGCACCGATTAAGATCGAAAGCATTGCGTGAACCTTAAATTTGATGATCAAAACTAACAACAATGCCAGTCCGATAATTGCTGCAATAACCAGCCGGGTTGTATCTAATTCTGCGACGTTACCCATGATATACCTCCTTATTGATATTTGTATGACGTCTGATGTTTCATTGCGATTATTGTATTTTATTGATCATTTTTTGTCAATACATCTGATGTCTAGTTTGTTAAAACCTCTCTTTTAGACAAAAAAACAAGGTGTTTTCCTAAAAAAGCACCTTGTTTTTTGTATATTTTTCCGATATTGCATCATGTCATATGACGTCTTACCAGTTTTTGGAGTTTTTGTCCCTTACTCATTTTTTTGCTGCGCCTTTGCCTGTTTTTTCAAAATCATCTGACGATTATAATTGAGGTGCATGATCATCGCATATTTTGCACCCGCACTGTCTCCATTTAAGATTGCATCCGTGATCGCACGGTGGGTATCAATCGTTTCGTCTTTTAACTGGCGGTGTGTCAGGTTCACGAACGTGATGACCGCCGACTGAATGATCGGTACCAGTTTCTCAATGACTTTATTTTTGCTGCACCGCGCAATGTAAGTGTGAAATTCCACATCTTTCTGCAGATGGTTCTCCCCGGCAAGATACAGATTTTCCACCTCATCACACAGCCGCTTTAACTCCGCCTTTTCCTCGTCCGTCGCGTTTTCACTTGCCAGCATGGCGATCTCCGGCTCTAACATCAGGCGCACATTGCAGAGGTCTAACGCCAGTTCATATTTGTCCGTAAACCCTGAAAGCCCTAACGGATCATCCTCTAAGCGATTCGTCCCGATCACATAAGTCCCGGAACCCCTGCGGACCTCAAGCACACCTTTGGAAACCAGGCTTTTTACCGTCTCCCGCACTGTGCTCCGCCCAACGCCGAACAGCTCTGCCAGTTCAAACTCATTTGGCAGTTTCTCACCTATTTTCACCGGCGTATGCAAAATATAATCCATCAGTTCTTCTTCCACATGCGGTGCTAATAATTCCCGGCTCTTTTTTTCCATATTGTATTATTTTCTCCTTTGTCCTGTGTGATACATAAAGACATCATACCACTTTTTACCGGATGTTGGGAAAAACTTTTATCGCGCCTTCGCAAAATAGTCGTTTAATATCTCTTTGATATAATGATAACGCCTCGCATAAGAGTTTTCCACGCGGATGATCTGCATATGGTGCGCCTTACAGATCTCATTTTTCTGTCTGTCCCGCTCCCGTACCACTTCATCCTCAAAATGCTCCTTGCCGTCGAGTTCGATCGCAAAAACGGGCAGCTCGCTTTTTCCCCTCTTTTCATAGACAACAAAGTCGAATCTTCCCATATAAAACAAGTTGTCATAAGTGACATTATCCCGGAACACCTGGGATATGGCAACCTCTTTGTGGATCGTATATTTATTCCGGGTGAGCCAGATATTTTCCAGCGCATGTGTCAGGTTTTTCATAAATGCCGCTTCTGTTTCCGTGGAAAACGGCTGGATTCCAAGTGCTCTCGAACTGATATGCTTTTCCGTAATTTTGGATTCCCCGTTCATTTTCACATACTGCACCAGCTCGTACAGATCATCATCCTCATTTCCCTGATGAAGGCGCTCCAATTCTTTCCCGTCCGCAAGAAGGATCAGCTTGTCCTTCGCCCGCGACGTTGCAACATTGATCAGTTCCTTATTATTTTTGAGCCAGTCATAAGTTCCCTTTCCAGTCCGGTCGCTTAACGCCGTGGAAAACAGCACCACATCCTTTTCGTCTCCCTGAAATGCATGTACCGTTCCGCACACGACATGCTCAAATCCGTTTTCTTTGATCCCTCGCTCGATCAGTATCCGCTGATTCACAAACGGTGTGATGACAGCAATACTTTTATCAGGATTTTCCCCCGCATAGCGCATGATCTCCTCCACCTCTGCCGGAGAGGTATTCTTCATGTCACCTGGCCCGCCATCCACATTGACATAGACAAGCGGCTGTCTTTCCCTGCTGTCAGACTGCACCTGAAGTTTGGAGTTATAATATTTTTTATTGTTAAAGTCTATGATTTTTTTATTACAGCGGTAATGATTTCGCAAAAGTATCTCATCGCTGACCGCATCACAGGCAAGATATGTCTTATAAATGGAATTTTCGCGGTAATCATATTCATCCGCAACATGGTATTTTCTGCGCAGTTTCCGGTTCGTGAGTTCGTCCAATAAAATAACCGGCTTTAACTGCTGCGGATCTCCCACCAGCATCAGTTTTTCACCCCGGATGATTGGCACAAGTGAGACCGCAACATTGCACTGGCTCGCCTCATCCATGATTGTCATGTCAAACAGCGGTTCCGGTTCACCCAGTTTATGGGAAGAAATGCAGGTCGTTATCATGATTGGAAATACTTTCTGCAGCTTCTTTACATTCTCCGATTTCTGCAGATACTTGTTAAATGCTGCTGCCTGCTCATTCACATCTTCATCATCATCTAAAATTTTCCGTAAATCCTGAAACCTGTTACTTTCCAGCTCCTTGATGTATTTTGCGGAGGTATAATACAGATAACTGTAAAATTCATCCTCATTGCGGTCTAATAGAGCCATTGCATCCCGCTCAGATATCTCACCGATCTTCTGGATTTTTTCATCCAGATTCCGCAGCTGACGCCCCTGCAGATCCGTATGGAAATGAAAGAGCGTCGCCACATTTTTCATCCGTTCCTGATACTCCATGACCTGCGTTAACGTTTCTTTGCGCTCCGTCAGGTCTAAGACTTCCTCATATTCCTTTAACCTGCCGGAAAGCTGTTTCGCCCGGTCAATTCTATCACCTTTTCGACGATCTAACGTGGAAGAAAATACTTTAATGCCATGCACCTCTCTCCGCAGCTGGTTGATGTAACAGATACATTCTTTTACTTTTTCCTGATTTCCAAGGCGCAGTACCGGAAATGCGACCCGTTTTCCCTTATAAGTCAGGGAACTTAATTTTTCAAATACATTGTTTATGGGTACATTGTTGTAAGACGCAAACAGTACCGTCATATTGTTAAAAAATGCCGTCACGATCGTGTTTAAGATCGTATTCGTCTTGCCGGTTCCCGGTGGTCCCTGAATATAGGCAAGCGGATATTTCATGGCATTGTTAATTGCAAGAAGCTGGTCAAGATTGATGTTCTGGTTTAACAGCGCGATCGGATATGCCTTCGTTCTTCGCGGACGTTCCAAAAGATCGCCGAAAAATGCCCGGATTGGAAAAGTCACCTGCTCTTTTTCGTACATGTCAAGAATCGCCTTATACTCTTCATGCAGATTTAATGCACAGTCCATGCCAAGTCCGATGACATAGGGCATGTCATCCACAACCGCCCGTGCACCGTTTTTTTCTGTAATCGCATCTTTTATTTTTTCAAGATTTTTTTCAAAATCGGATAACAGCTCATATTCATCCGCATCTAAATACCTTCGGATATTTTCCTGCTCTCCCCCTATGGTAAACTGCGTGCAGATCGTGATATCTTCATCCGGTTTAAATGCCTTGTTTTTTACATCCAGATTCAGATTCCGGTATGCCAGCACATACAATCCATTTTTTGTATGGATGCTTAAAATATTTAGTGCCAGCTTTTGAATATGAAGCGTTTTCCCCTGTTTCGTGCCCCGGTTCATGCGCCGCTGAAAATTTGTCACGATCTCTTTAAACTGTTCCTCCGACAACTGGTACTCCCCGTCACGCACCTGATCTCCGTCGATATAGCGCACCAGTTCATAATCGGTCGTATACGGCGTGGCATCCAGTTTGCTGCACATTTCCAGATAATTCAGTATTTTTAAATTTGCCGTGTTTGCAAAAGGTTCTGGTAGCGTTCCGGGTGCAGCGCGATATCTTCGATCAGCCGCTCATTCTCCGGGCAGTACGAGCCTTCCACGATCTCGGTCGAGAGGATGGAATCGATATAGATCTTATCGTATCCCTCAATCGAGCACCGGTTGAGATGAAGTCCGTCCACTTTTAAAGTCTTGTTCCGTGGGTCTAAGTCCCGGATTCCAATCCAGTAGTTCGTGCGCTTGCCTTCTTTGTTCAGATATTCAATTTTCAGCCATTTTCCTTCGTGGATAGCTTTGAAGATATCTCTGTGTATACTGTTCATATGTTTTTGCCAGTCTTCCCAATCCTCCTCGCATACTCCGCCAGCTCCCGGTTCGCTTCATTTAACGGTCCAAACTCTTCCACCGCACAGATACATTTTTTACAGCTGTCAATCAGCTGCTTTGCCGCCTGCACCTTATCCTGTCCAACCGGGTAAAATGCCTTTTCTGACACAACTTCTGACGCAAGTGCCACAGCCGCTTTGTACTCCACATCATTTTCCTGCAGGATCCCTGCCGCAAATGGAATGTTTTCGCGCCACAGCCTGTTGTATACCGGGATGCCGCTGCCCGCACCGCCGATCACAAAAATCTGTGAACTGACCGGATCTGGGACTTGACTGCCACTGCAGAAATCTTTACTGCTGCAATTCTCTATGTCAGAATCTTTGAAATCTCTTGTATTCTCATGTCCCGTGCACAAAAAAATCTGTCCCGTCACCGGATCAAAACTCTGATCCGCCACCCCGTATAATTCCTGCACATAATTTCCGGCAAAAATCTTCTCCGGTGTGCCGATGCGGTCGATGCGGTCGCCTCTGACACAGGCGACCGTATCGGAAACTTTCTGCGCAAGGTCAAGCTCATGTAGTGACATAATGACCGCCATCTTTTTATCTCTTGCAAGCATGCGGATATTTGTAAGTATATCCATCTTAAAGCCCATATCCAGATAGGAGGTTGGCTCGTCTAAGATCAGGATTTTTGTATCCTGACAGATTGCCCGCGCAAGCATCAGACGCTGGCGCTGTCCGTCGCTGATCTTCATGAAATCCTGATCCTGCACTTCACCTGCATGGACAAGCGCGATCGCCTCATCCACTTTTGCCCAGTCCTCTTTTGACAGGATGCCAAATCTTCCCGTATAAGGATAACGCCCGGAGGCAACCACTTCCCTGCCGCTCATCAGCTCCGTGCGGAGGCGTTCTGTCATGACCATGGACAATCGTCTGGAAATCTGGCTGTCTTTTAATTCATCCATGGATGCTTCGCCCAAAAATACGGTTCCATCCAGTTTCTTTAACTGCTTTGTAATCGTCTTTAAGATCGTGGATTTTCCGGAACCATTCGGCCCGATCAGTGTCAGTATCTCCCCCGGCCGGACAGAAAGATTCACATCCCCGATCAAAGGTGTTTTATCATAGCCGACAGTCAGATGCTCTGTGCGGATCTCCTGCATATATGACTACCTCCCCTCCTGTTTTCTCAACATTGCTGCGATCACGACCGGCACCAGAAACAGTGCCGTAACCGAGCTGATACTGATTTCCGTCGGCGCAAACACGGTTCTTGCAATTCCGTCACAAAAAAGTGTCACAACTGCACCACACAAAAAACACCCCGGAATCAGGATAATCGGGCGCGCTGTTTTTGTCGCCATCCTCACCAGATGCGGCACTGCAATTCCGACAAAGGAGATCGGTCCCGCAAATGCAGTCACGCAGGCAGACAGAAGGCTTGATAAAAGGATCATCGTGACCCTCAATACTTTTACATTGACACCAATATTTCTGGCATATGCCTCCCCCATCTGATATGCCCCGATCGGTTTTGCCAGACAAAAAGTCACAAGCACTGCTGCGCCGACGATCACGACGATCATTTTTATATTTTCCCATGTCATGCCGGAAAAACTTCCCATCGACCAGTTGTGAAGATTGACGATATTCGAATCGCTGGCAAATGTGACGCCAAAGTCCGTGATGGCGGAACAGATATAACCGATCATGATCCCACAGACCACCAGCAGCGACATTTTTGACACGCGAAATGAAATTAAAAGCACGAATCCCATGGCAAGCATGGAACCCACAAACGCAGCCATAACCATGCCAAAGGAACTGATCATAATGCCTTTTTCCAGCAGGAAAATCATGGTAAGCGCCACCACCAGTTTTGCGCCGGATGAAATTCCAAGCACATACGGTCCTGCAATCGGATTCTGGAAAAAGCTCTGAAGTAAAAATCCCGACACTGACAGTGCTCCTCCTAACAAGATCGCAGCAAGGATGCGCGGCAGTCTGATTTTCCACACGATCTGCGAAAATGTCTCATCTTTTCCACTTCCCGCAAGGATTGCAAACAGATCCGATGTGGATATGTCCACACTTCCCGCCCCGACATTCCATAAAAACAATACCGATAATATGATAATTGCAACAACAAAAGAGATGATATAACGTTTTTTCATGATTTCCTCTGGTTTATATGAATTCCTGTCAGTTGATTTTCTTCAAAACCGGTACTCTGCATCCGTTTCCCCATTCAGTACCTTATTGAGATCCTCAATGAAATCACAGGTTCCACTGGTCTGCTGGTAAAATTGTTTCCGGTTGTGTAGACCTGTCCTGATTTTACTGCTTTAAAGTCGGCAAACAGACTGTTTTCTGTACCAGTTCAGCGATCGATGTCAGTTCTCCTCTATTGTACCATTGTAAATGAGAATGTCAGCATCTTTTCGGCCGCATAGAAATCTTCCATCTGCATTTTAATGTGGAGAGTGCATTTCCTCTTCCGGGACATAACCATTTAAGGAATAAGTGCCCCCGCAAGTTCGATCATTGATGATACATAATCATTTGGTTTCCGTACCGTAATCGTTCCATCCGATGCAACTGCAAAAATGCTACCGACAGCCCCGTTTTTTTTTTCCAAAATCGGCTCAATATGTGCTGCCTGCGCATCAAAAACGCTTTGGCCTGCTGTTCTCTCCCGAACAAAACGCCAAAAAGCTTTATCCATTCGAGTCTTCCAAGCGGGTGCTTTTCATAGCTGGAGCGCTCGATCATGACCTTGATCCCAAGTTCTTCTAATTTTCTTTCACTTCCGGGTTGTGCGTAATCATCGTATTTTCAATCGCAAACGTGCATCCACCGGAAAGTAAAAGTTCATAGTCAGGCGCACTGTATTTCCCGGCATAGATCAGATTTCCCGCTGCCATCGCATCTGCCGCCTCTTTTACATACCAGTCTTTTCTTTTACTCCTGTATATTTCAGATCGGAGACAGCACCGATCTGGCAGACTAAATCCATCACCGCACTCGACACCAGATATACATTTTCAAGCGGCTGTTGTAAAACTGTCACATCTGCCGGAACATCCGCCGGCACTTTGACACCTTTTGGCACAAGCAAAACGACCGTTATCCACGATCGTAATCAGCTTATAAGCACCATATTGTTCTACTTCAACTGGTCGGCGTAGGATAACTCCATACGCCCATTGCAGTCTAAGTCTTTAAAACCTGCCGTTTCCGGAAATTGAAAAGTCAGGGTGTAATCAATCTCATGCGGCGTACTCATTGCCGTCGTATCACCGATCACATCCATCTCACATGGGATTCCATCAATTGGAAATGTGGAATGTAGAGTTTCCACCTTCATTTTCATTGAGATATTTCTCCCCGTTCACGATCATGTAATCGTAATGCGTACTGCTCCATGTGATCGTCGCATATGCCACTCCATCCTTCACAGTAACTTTCGCCTGTGAATCCACAGTTGCTTTTCCGCTGCCGCCTTCTAATGTGACTTCCACCGTATATTCGCCATCCTCAGGAACTGAAACTTCTGTGCTGTCTGCCCGTTCTGCGGCATCATTTCCAGTCATGCTTTCTTCTGTTCCATCCTGATCTGCCGTTCCCTGCACATTTTCCTCTGCTGTCTGTGCATTTTCCTCTGTGATGTACCTGCCGCCCTGTGCACTTTCCGTGGCTGTCTGACCAGCCCGCCTTCTACTGCAGCGGCATTATTTTTGCACCGCATCCCGTGAATATCTGCATGCACATCATTGCGGATAAGATTACTGCGGTCACTCTCTTTATTCATACAAATCTCCATTTATTAGTTATCTGTCTCCTGCGGATCAGAAACGCTTACTTTGTGATCGTACCACTCGCCTTTTGTGCCGAGGATTGCAAGATCAAATTCTTCATCTAATGCTTCTACCGGCACATCAAAACCATATACCTCGTCGGTGGTTCCATCACTGTATTTTACAGTATCCGTTGTCGGCTCTAAAATATCAGCACCGTCTTTTTTCGCATCATCTGCCGTTCCGACAAACAGATTTACAATTTTTTGAAACAAGGCTGATATGGATCGTCATTTTCCGTTTTCTACGGTAAGGATACCACGTCCCTCATCTGCCTCATTTACATGAAACATGCTGCTGTCTGTATCAAACTTTGCGGTGTAAACACCATCCTCGAGAGTACCAACGGTACTCTGTGGTGGATGTTGACTCAAGGTTTCAAGGGAATCAATTGCATCTTTGTATGATCAATATAGATCTGCTGGATTGCTTCGATTCTTCCAAGTCCTGAAATCTGTGTATCAACGCTGTCAAAATATCCACTTGCTGTGAACTGGCTCTTCCAGGAATCTTCGTCGTCACCTGCCATATCGTTGTTTGCATGATCTCCTGCAACAACCATAAGAGGTCTTAAAACAACTTTGTATAACCGGCTTCTTTTACTGCCTCAATCACATTTTCGCATGCTGTCTCTTCCGGCTCACCCTCAACAGTTCCGATAAACACATTATCATAGGAAAGATCTTTCATCTGTGCTGCCATCTGGCTGTAGCTTACTTTTGCAGAATGAGAAGTTCCATGTCCCATAAATACAGAATGCAGTTCCATCTTCTTTGCTGCATCTAAAGAATCATATCCTGCTGTCTTTACTGCCTCTGCTGTAATTGCTTCTGCAACTTTTGCCTTATCCTCATTGATCACAGTTGCGTCAGATCCTACTTCACCAAGCATTGGCTCTGCAACGGTAACTGTCTCAAATTTGTCTTTATAATTGTCAAGTGTCTCTACCAGCTCGTCATACTCTGCACCATGCATTAAGTGTGTCGGCTGAACAACAAGATTTTACTCCGTTGTCAACAGCTCTCTAATGCCTGATCCACATTATCAATCTTTTCGTCATCTCTTGCCTGTACATGGTTGATGATGATCTGTGCGGTAAATGCTCTTCTTACAGACCAGTCCGGATATGCTGCTTCCAGTGCTTTTCGATTCCACTGATATCCTCGGCACGACTGTCGTTAAATGAGGTACCAAAACTTACTACAAGAAGTTCATTTTCCCCGATATTATCTTCATTTAACGGATCATCCTTTGAGGCATCTCCTGTATCTCTTCCGAAATAATCCGGATCTGCGTTCTCGCCGGAAACTAATTCCTTCTGTGCATCTGTCAATGCATCCCATGCCTCTTTGCCTCTGCACACTGTGAGTCCGTATCATCATTTCTTGTCTGAACATAGATCGCATCGATCAGTTCTGCGACGTGATCGGCTGCCGCCTGATCGTCAACTTCCGTGCTCTCTACGGTTTCTGTTGCCTCTGTTTTCTCTGAAGATACTGTCTCAGAGGTTTTGCTGTGTCTGTTGCTGCTGTGTTGCTTCCGCATCCGGCGACCATACCTGTTGCAAGCGCTAATGTGGTAAGTAACGCAATGGTTCTTTCATAATGCTCTCCTTATTATAATATAATGTATCGTTCATAGTACACAGTGGAATTTTTCCACACAAAGAAACACTCCGCCTTATTTGAGGGCGGAGTAATAAGTCTGCATAAATAAGCTGACAATCTGACAGCCTACATTTACGGTACGACCAATTACTCGTGATCCGAAATATTTCCCTGTACCAGACAACTGGCAGGTTTCCTGGCTGAAAGATCATCACACAGATTCCGCCTTCCCAACATACTGCAAAGTACATCAGTGACTTATCTTTGGAATCTGCACTCCCTAATCACAGTGACGAGATCGTACAGGAATCGCACCTGTTTCCTTTTAACCAACCTATTTTAATATGAAAATATACTGTACTTTATGTACTGCTCCATTTCCGGATAAAACAGCCGGCACCAATTATCTTCTATGAAACTTTTAATATACTAGCATATCCACTCCTATTTACAACAACCACTTTCTCTGCAAATCATTCAAAATATGGTATACTAATCAAGTATTTGCAAAACATATCTGAGACGTATCGAAGTGGTCATAACGGGGCGCACTCGAAATGCGTTAGCCCTCCGGGGCACGAGGGTTCGAATCCTCCGTCTCCGCTCTTCCAAAAGGAAACACAATTTGCTTTATATTTGTGTTTCCTTTTTTTTCACACTTTTCGTGATTACCCACAATTTCATAGCCAAAGTACCATATTTTTTAATTTATGTCTACCATTTTTGTCAAAAATAGTAAAATAAGTGTAATTAACCTATAGGAAAGGGAGCTTGATATCCATGAAAAGCAAAAGCGTAAAAATTCACTGACACTAATGTGTCTTATGATTGTTCTTGTATCTGTCATGGTCATTGGCGGTATTTCAATTTTAAATATCAGCACTATGACTTCCACGGCAAACAAGAATTATGAAAATGCCAGGTTAGATGGGTACAATACTGAGATCAAAAGTCAGGTACAGTCTGTCATCGCTATTTTACAGGCAGAATACGACAAATCCCAAAACGGCGATCTGACTGAAGACGAAGCAAAAGAAGCAGCAGAGATCGTCCGCAACATGCGTTACAGGGATGATGGAAGCGGCTATTTCTGGATCGATGATACCGACTACAACCTCATTATGCATCCGATCTTAACCGATCAGGAAGGTAATAACCGTTACGATCTGACAGATCAGAATGGCGTCAAGATCATTCAGGAGATCATGAAGGTCTCGACCGGTTCTGACGGCGGCGGCTTCAATGAATTTTATTTTACGAAAGCCGACGGTGTTACCGTAGCACCAAAGATCGCGTACTCTCAAATCTTTACCCCATGGAACTGGGTTGTTTCCACCGGTAACTATGTAGATGATATGAAAGCGGAAATGAATAGTTCCAAAACGAAGTTCAGGCGAAATACCATACTATGATCACAGTCATAATCATAATTGATCTGTCTTTTACAGTTGTCGTATTCATTGCATCCCGTATTTTCGGTAATATGATCTGCAAACCTTTGATCGAGATCCAGAATTTTGCAAACAGGATGTCGACCGGGGATCTGACTACCGGAGTCAGTGTTTCAAGTAACAATGAACTTGGAAAACAGCTGGTGCACTTGATCTTGCACAGCAGGAGGTTGTCGGACTTATCTCCAACATTGATGGAGTTTCCTCTCATTTACAGTCCGCCGTTTCGGATTTCAAAAAGAATTTTGACAGCATGAACGAATCTATCCAGAACGTTTCGACTGCAATCAATGAAATTGCCCAAAACAGTAACTCTCAGGCAGCATCAACTTCAAGTGCCTCTGAAAATATTGCTGAGATTGCCGATGGCATCGCAGATACTTCCTCAGAAATGGAATCCCTTGATCAGAATGCACAGCTGATGCAGGATCGTTCCAATAAGTCCATGGAAACTTTACACAGACTGATTGATGTCAATTCTACAACCAAGACTGATATTGATTCTATGTATAACCAGACTGCCCAGACAAATGATTCCGTCAACAAGATCAGTCAGGCAGCTACCCTGATCAGCGAAATTGCATCCCAGACCAACCTGCTTTCTTTAAACGCTTCCATTGAGGCAGCGAGAGCCGGTGAAGCCGGACGTGGATTCGCGGTTGTTGCAGAAGAAATCGGCGGACTTGCCACCCAGTCTGCGCAGACGGTCAGTGAGATCAACAATATCATTAGTGAGTTAAGCCAGAACTCCGAAAAATCTATGGAGCTGATGAAGAAAATGAGTGAGGCTTCCGACGAACAGGTTGCAGCTCTTGAAAGCACACAGCAGATGTTTGAAGACTTAAAGGTGCTCTCGATTCCTGTATGGCGTCCATCCAGACCATTACAGGAAAGATCAAGAATGTCAATTCTCAGCGTGAGCTTGTCACAGAGAGTATCGATACCCTGACACAGCTTGCAACCGACAATGCATCCTCCACAGAAGAAACTTCCGCAATGGCAACCGAGCTCGATGCCGTTGTCCGTAAATCTTCGGATCTGGTATCTGCTTTAGCAGATGATATTGAAAAACTTTCTGCAGATATGAAACAATTTAAGCTGTAAATCATATGAACTATATACAAATTAATATTTGCTCAAAAACCGTGCGGTAATTTTAACCAGCACGGTTTTATAACTAAAAGCAGAACTGCACCCGTGCAGCCCCAGCAGTAAAACGAGTGGAGCAGGCTCAATGCCGCTTCCTCTTAAGCAAAACATTTTTGATCTGTTCTGTGATCTCACCGTCTATCCATCCCTTTTGCACCATATTTTCCAATATCTCACATGCTGCCTCGTGCGTCATTCCGGATTTATACGGTCTGCTCTCCGTCAGTGCCTGATAGATATCAATGCACGCCATGATACGTTCCTGCCTGTTTAGCTCGTCGGCAGTTTTACCGAACGGATACCCGGTGCCATCGAGTTTTTCATGGTGGAGCGCCGCCCAGTCACGGATATCTTCCATTCCTTCTGCCTGTGATAAGATCAGATATGTATCCCGCATGATTTTTCATTTTAGAAAACTCCTCGTCCGTCAGGCGTCCCGGTTTTTCTAAGATATCATTTCCGATTGCTGCTTTCCCGATATCGTGCAGCGCGCCTGCCAGGTACATTTTCAGCACCGTCTCCTCGTCATCACCGAGATATCTGGATAATCTGGCTGCATTTTCCGCAACACCGAGTGAATGGCGGCTTGTAAATTCGGATTTATAGTCGATGATCTTTGCAAACAGATTGGCAAAATTTTTGCACATTTCATCGCTTAAATCCCGCTTTTTTCTCGGAACAATATTCCACAGCCGTTCTTCTAAATCTGCATCTCCAAGACTCAAAAAATGTTCTTGCCCAAACACTTCCAAAAAAGTATCTACGCATGCAGTATCAAATTTTGTCCCTTTATTTTTCAAAAGATAATCTTTCGCGCGCTGCCACACGGCATCATCAAATACCGGCGTCCGGCAGAACGCATCTAAAATATCACACAGATGAATGATCCTTGCAAAAAGAGGGATCTCTTCCCACGTTTTTCCAAATGGTCCGCTTCCATCGGCATTTTCATGGTGATATAAAATCACATTTTTCACATCCGTCAGAAACGGGTACATTTTTAAGTTTTCCTCCCCGTAAATGCAGTGGATGCCAAGCTGCTTTGACGTTATATTTTCCGTATTATTTTTTGTAAGGTCATTGTGAAATTCCTCATGAATATACTGCGTCAGCGCATTGTCGTGCAGCAGCGAACACGCCGCGAGATCCTGCAGGGCATCTCCTGTAATTCCCATTTTTTGTGCTGTGCATACGCTCATATATGCAACTCTTTTTCCATGTTTTGTCGCAACATGGGTCAGTTCCGCTTCGACACAGTCGAGTGCATAAGAGCATGCACCAAGCAGACCAATAATGTCTAATTCCATTTCCCATTCACTCTCTTTTTTATTTTTTTCTATCTTAGCACACCAAAATCACTTTTGATACCACAGAATTGCTTTTCATTTCAGAAAATTATTTCTGCGGGTGAACGCCGTTTTTCCACCGTGCTCTGACAGCATGAACGGCTCATTTTCCAGATTTTCAATTTCAATCTTTTCTTTTACGCAAAGCGGATGTGCCTCCGGCAGCACGACCATGTATTCATCCATTTTTGACATATCACTTTAGCAGCTTCTGCCACACACTCTCACTGTGACCGGCATCTTTCTCATACAAATTGATATACTCTCCCGCCGTGCTGCGATCCTTAAATGCCGGGTACAAAAAACCTCTCTCCGGCACGCCCGGCTCATATTCGCCCTCTAACGGACTGACCGCACAGATCAGATATTCGTACACTTCCTCTGAGCCCTCCTGCCATGCCTTATCGGTCCCTTTGACCGGGACATCGTATCTCCCGTGGAACAAAAAACACGCATATGGGCACCCCGGCTGATATTTCTCTCCAAGCAGCTCATAGAAAAGATCCGGGAATGCATCGTCTTTCAGACCTGTCTCCCTGATCCCGTCAAAGAGCTGCCAGATACTGCCCGGCTTTCTTTTTTCTTCCGGGATCCGGTATTCTCTTAACTGTTCATTTGTTTTTGAGATCAGCACCGTCTTGGCAAGTTCTAAGTTTTTGGCTCTTTCGGATGCAGACAGTTTTAAGAAATGCGTATTGAATGTTCCATCCACATATCCCTCTTCGTCAAAATATGCGCCTGCGATCCGGTCTATGGATGCCCGTGCGGGAGTCATGCGCCTGGTCAGTTCTAACATGTCGTCGCGATTTATCATTTTGGTCCTTTCATTCCCGTAATTTATTCCATTAAATTTACACTATTTTTACACTATTTTTCACTATTCTTTCACTATTTTTTTCTTAATTACTTTCCTTTTTTACACCAGCCCCTGAATCAGGATAAACAGGATCAGCAGCGGCAGTATAAACTGGAAATATGGCTTTAACTTTTTCGAAATCTTAAGGCCCTCTCCCGAATTCGCCTCGTCGATATATCTGTCAAACCCCCAGCCCCACTTTGTTACGCTAAACAGCAGATAAATCAGTGAACCGACCGGAAGAAGCAGGTTGCTGACGATAAAGTCCTCACTGTCGAGCACATCGCGGCCGCCTATCAGATGCAGGCTGCTCCACACATTGTAACCCAGTACACACGGAAGGCTTGCGAGCAGGATGATCACTCCATTGATAAGTGCGGCTTTATTTCTGCTCCAGTGAAACATATCCATACAAAATGACATAATGTTTTCAAACACTGCCATGACCGTCGAAAAACTTGCAAAGGTCATGAAAAGGAAAAACAGACATCCCCAGATCCGCCCACCAGCCATATTGACAAACACATTTGGCAGCGTGATAAAGATCAGGCTCGGTCCGGCATCCACTTCCACTCCATAGCTGAAACATGCCGGGAAAATGATCAGTCCAGACATGATCGCCACAAAGGTGTCAAGACCGCAAATTCTTGCGCCCTCACCGGCAAGCGAGTGATCTTTGCCCATATAACTTCCGAAGATCTCCATTGCGGCAACGCCAAGACTCAGTGTGAAAAATGCCTGATTCATGGCTTCCGTGATCACATTTTTAAGCCCTGTCTCTGCAACCGTGTCCAGATTCGGGACAAGATAAAACTTCACGCCTTCTGCTGCACCCTGCAGTGTAATACTGTGCACCGCGAGAACAACAATCAGAATCAGCAGCGCGCTCATCATGATCTTGCTTATTTTTTCCAGTCCGTTCTGCAGTCCCCTGCTGCACACAAAAAATCCCAGTATCACGGTAAGGATCATCCAGAACGCCATCTGTCCCGGATCTGCGAGCAGATTAGAAAATACTGCCGCAGTATTGTCCGCAGTCATGCCGGTCTGGAATTCGCCTTTTAAAAATTTAAAGAAATACGATACCATCCAGCCTGATACGGTCGTGTAATACATCATCAGCATATAGCAGCCAAACATTGCGATCCAGCCGTGAATATGCCACTTGCTGCCTTCTTTTTCGAGTGCTTTATAACCTAACACGGCGCTTTTTCTGCTGGCTCGCCCCACGGCAAATTCCATGGTCAGCACCGGAAGTCCCATTGCTATTAAAAATATCAGGTAGAACAGGACGAAGATGCCGCCGCCGTTTTGTCCAGCCACATAGGGGAATCGCCAGACGTTTCCGATTCCGATGGCGCAGCCGGCGCTTACGAGCAGAAATCCCAGGCGGGATTTGAAGGATTCTCTTTCATTTTATTTTGCTCCGTTTCTTTTTACTTAGTGGATTCAAATTCTTTTAGGGCGGTAAGTGCCTGACCACCAAGCAGATACAATATTCCTGTATTGAAGATCGTCATGAGACCGATTCCGACGTCGCCGAGATCCCATACGAAAGTGTAGGCGGCGATTCCGCCGATAAATAGCATAATTAATGCAAGGATTTTGTACAGGGTCTGAAAGATCCATTTATCTCCAAATAAATAGGCGACGTTGCTTCTGGCATAGAAGAGGATGCCTAAAATGTGGAGAAACTGAATAAAAACAGGGTCACTGCGATGAATATGACGCCAAATTCACCCAGGTGATAGCGCATTGCCGATTGAAGCAGATCCATGCCTTCTTTTCCCGCCACGACATTTTCCGGTGCAGTGAGCATGATCATAGCAGTGCAGCTGCAGATCACAATGGTGTCGACAAATACGCCAAGTGCCTGTGTCAGTCCGGCGCTGACCGGTGTCTCACATTCGGCTGCTGCGGCTGCACAAGGAGCAGAGCCGGAACCGGCTTCGTTTGAAAACAGTCCACGCTTGATGCCGTTCATAAGGACAGCGCCGAAGCCGCCGGAAACTGCCTGTCTTAGCCCAAACGCCTCCTCAAAATCCGACCAAAACCGCCGGGATGCTTCCAATATTTTTCAGGATAATAAATATCGTGATTGCAAAATAGCAGACCGCCATAACCGGTACGACCACGTCAAGCACTTTTACCGTCGCATTTTTCCGAAGGACGATCACCGCTGCGATCGCAACCAGTACGATCGTTGTGTAAAGTGGCGGGATGCCAAATGCATTTTCAAAGGAAGATACCACGGAATTGCTGATGACCTGGCTGATGCCACACCAGCAGATTAGTCCTGAAATTGCAAAAGTACCGCGATCAGCACATGCTTTTTCTTCTTTTCAATTTTTCTTCACAGAAATGATGGATATAATATGCGGGACCTCCGCGATATCCGCCATACAAAGGATCTTTTTCCTTGTGTAACTGTGCGAGCGTCCCTCCACAAATGCGGTCGAGGAACCGATCAGCGCAGTCACCCACATCCAGAACACAGCACCGGCACCGCCTGCCGAGATTGCCGCCACAACGCCTACCAGATTTCCCATGCCGACTCTGGTAGCCGTCGAGACGATCAGCGTCTGAAATGTGGAAAGACTGTCCTTTGTTTCCTTTTGCCATAAGTGCTTTTATCATATCCGGGAAAAGCCTGACCGGCAAAAATCTTGTGCGGATCGTAAAATAGATTCCTGTCGGAATCAGAAGAATTACAAGTAAAGAAATCCCTATGCTGCTTTCCTGCGGCAAAGGGATCGTAATCAGATCTCCCCATAAAATGCGTAGATCTTTTCAATGACCGAGACTATCATAGTATATACCTTTTCCATCCTTAGTTTGTACTTTCTCTATCATACTATAGATTGTCTCTTTCATGCAATAAACAAGTGATAATTTAATGTAATATAGTTGAAATATTTTTATTCTGTTACATTTTCAGTTTCCGGAATTTTAAATTTCTGGATCATTCCCTGCAGACTCTCTGCCTCACTGCTCATCTCCTGACTGGCAGCCGCACATCCTCAGATGTTGCAGAATTTGTCTGCACAACGTCATTGATCTGCTCAATTCCCTCATTGATCTGCTGGATTTCTGTTGTCTGTGTCTCTAATGTATCCGCAATATGTGTAACGTCTTCCGTAATCAGCTTGGAGTTCTCTGCTACCTCCTCCAGCTGTGCCGCAGTCTCTTCCGCGATTATCATACCTTTTTCTACCGCATTCACAGATGTTTCAATCAGTGATGCTGATTCTTTGCCGCCTGGGCACTCTGTTCAGCTAATAAATTTACCTGATTCGCTACAACTGCAAATCCTTTTCCTGCCTCTCCGGCCCTTGCCGCTTCAATAGAAGCATTCAACGCCAACAGATTTGTCTGGGAAGCAATTTCATTAATTGTTGCAATAATCTTATCAATCTCTTTGATGCCTCATTAATCTCATGCATAGAAGCAACCATTTCATGCATCTTACCATTGCTGTCTGAAATGGCATTTCCAAGTTCATCCACTCTTCCACTGATTGCTTTTGCAGATTGTGAATTTTTTCTACCTGTTCAGAAACCCGGCAACTGTAGCCGTCAGTTCTTCTACAACCGCTGCCTGATTCGTAGCTCCATCTGCAAGATCATTGGAACTTGATGCCACCTGGTCTGCTGCACTTGAAACCTCACTCGAAACATTTTAATTCCTTTGATCGTTTCTGCCATACTCTTCTCAAATGACATGAAAGAATTTAAAATACCGACAAAATCTCCCTTCCACTCTACTTCCGGCTGAACATCAAAATTTCCTTCTGAGAACAGTTTCATTGCACGATCAATATCATCTACATAAGTTTCCAAAATACGAATTGATTTGCGCATACTGTGCGCCAGTCTTCCAATCTCATCTTCCGAATGATATTCCAGCGCACTGTGTAAATTTCCTTCTGTCAGTTCCCTTGCAACGTCTTCCACTGCACGTAACGGATCCAGAATTGTTTCAAGTACCTTTTACTTATTACCTTAGCCAGTGTGCATGCACAAACCAGACAGATAATAATACACCACCATTCACAGCAAAATAATTGTAGTTCTTGCAGACTGCTCACTTACTTCATCTGTGATCTCATCTAATCTTATGGCAATTTCCACAAGTTTATTTAATGCAGGTGTACAACTATTAAAAATTCATCAATCGCTTTCTCTTTTCGCCATTTTAATTTCTTCTATAATCGAATAACCAATGTTTCCCCAATCAGAAAGAGCAGATGCATACTCATTATATTCCTCATCCGGTAAGACTTTGGTTTTCTTTAATATTTCCAGCTGCGAATCCACTTCTGTAAGCAGCTTTTTATTCTGCTCATAACTGTCATAAGCAGATGTATCATTATTTAATGCCATTTCCTGATATTTCTCGCTGACGTATTCACATTGATCCTAGATTTTTACCGCCTGATCCGCAGCATTGACATCATCTATATAATGTAACATATTAGCAAATAACACACCTATGACCACAATAGAAAACAGACCCGAAATCAACATCATACTAATGACTTTTCCGTAGCCATAGTTTATCCTCTCCTGCAGATGCATATTTTCCAATTTGTCTTTCATTGTACTCTTTTGTGACAACATAGATTGTTATTTCCTTTCTCTATTGAATTTTTGAATTTTTACTCTTATATACCAAATTCCATTTTCAAAGTCAATACGGTTTCGGTTCAATTTTTCATATTCTACTTTTCGCATAATATTCAGCACATCCCACGCAAAAATTCAGCACTTTTACCAAAAAAACCACCACTCCCCGGCTCCCGGTTTGTGATGGTTTCCTGCTATATTATTCTGTCCACTTCTTAAATTCTTCATCCGTACATTTCACATAATGTGTCCCGGACACCAGATGATCCGTTCCCTTATTATAATCAATGCCGGAAGTCTTGTAATCGTAGCTCAGTGCCACACGATTTTTTTCCACGACCGGATTCGGTGCAGGTATCGCAGAAAGAAGGCTCTTCGTATATGGGTGGATTGGATTCTCAAAGATTTCCTCCGTTGTTCCGGTCTCTAAGAGATGTCCCAGATGAAGTACCCCGATGCGATCCGAAATATATTTGACCATGGAAAGATCATGTGCGATAAACAGATACGCGGTTCCTGTCTCCTGCTGGATATCCTTCATCAGGTTAACGACCTGTGCCTGAATGGAAACGTCCAGCGCAGAGATACACTCATCTGCAATGATCAGTTTCGGGTTCATGATCAGCGCTCTCGCAATTCCGACACGCTGTCTCTGTCCACCGGAAAACTGATGCGGATAACGGCCCGCATGTTCCGGCGCAAGTCCAACTTTTGCCAGGATGTTTTTGATCTTTTCCTCACGCTCTGCGCGTGTCTTGTACATATGATGGATATCTAACCCCTCGCCGATGATATCGCGCACCTTTTTTCTTGGATTTAAGGATGCCATCGGGTCCTGGAAGATCATCTGCATCTGCGTGCGCAGTGCCTGGCTGTTTGCCTTATTGATCCTGCCGCTGATGTCCATTCCATTAAAATTGATCTCCCCGGCGGTCGGATCATAAAGTCTTATGATACTTCTTCCGATCGTTGATTTTCCGGAACCGGATTCCCCGACCAGACCATATGTCTCACCCGGATAGATCTGAAAACTTACGTTTTCTACCGCATGCACGGTATATGTATTACTTACCTTAAAATATTGTTTCAAGCCTTTCACGGTAAGAAGAGGCTTACTGTTTTCATTCACCGTCATCGATCTTAGCCTCCTTCTTCATTCGCGCAATACGCTCTTTTAATTCAAGCGGCATCTCTGCCTTCGGTGCCCGCGGATCTAACAGCCAGGTAGCCGCATAATGTGTATCTGTCACCTGAAACATTGGTGGATCTGCCTTGTCGTCGATCTCAAGCGCAAACTGGTTACGCGGTGCAAACGCATCGCCCGGTTTTTCGTTTAACAGGTTTGGCGGCGAACCAGGGATCGTGTAGAGTCTCTCATCCGCAGTGTCAAGATCAGGCATTGCAGAGAGCAGTCCCCAGGTATACGGATGTTTCGGATCATAGAAGATCTCATTGATCATACCTTTCTCAACGATTTTTCCGGCATACATGACATTGACGTAATCTGCCACTTTGGCAACCACGCCGAGGTCATGTGTGATGTAAATAACGGAAATGCCTCTCTCTTTCTGTACCCTGCGGATCAGCTCGATGATCTTTGCCTGAATCGTAACATCCAGTGCAGTCGTCGGCTCATCACAGATCAGAAGATCCGGGTTGCAGGCAAGCGCGATGGCAATGACCACACGCTGTCTCATACCACCGGAGAGCTGGTGCGGATAGTTTTTCATACGTTTTTCCGCATCCTCGATACCAACCTCTTTTAACAGTTCTACTGCCTTATCCCAGGCTTCTTTCTTCGGTGTCTTAAAATGCCAGATCATACCTTCCATGATCTGTTTTCCGATCGTCATGGTCGGATCAAGACTCGTCATCGGATCCTGGAATACCATAGCAATTCTTTTTCCATTGATATGTCGTCTGATCCACTTTTTATCTTTTGTTAAAATGTCTACCGTCTGCGGTGTTCCATCCGCATGATGATAGGAAAATTCTATAGTACCGCCCGTTACTTTCGCATTGGATGCCAAAATACCCATGGCAGCTTTCATTGTTACGGATTTACCGGAGCCGGACTCACCAACGATCGCAACTGTCTCGCCCTTCATCAGGTCAATATTGACTCCACGGATGGCGTGCACGCTTCCTGCAGTCGTCTGAAACGTAATATCCAGGTCCCGTATTTTTAAAATCTGTTCTTTTGTCTCTGACATATACGAATCCCCTTTCTTACATTTCTTTCAGCTTCGGATCTAATGCTTCACGTAAACCATCTGCTACAAGGTTAAAGCTTAACATCAAAAGAGCCATTACAACGATCGGCGGAATGATCTGGTACGGATGTGTGGTAAAACTGTTAAATCCTTCGGAGATCAGTGAACCAAGTGAACACTGCGGCACCGGAATACCAAGACCTACGAAACTTAAGAACGCCTCGGTAAAGATCGCCGTCGGGATGGAGAACATTACCTGTGTAATGATCGGTCCAATGATATTTGGCAGAACTTCTTTAAAGATAATAAAGAAATTTCCTGCTCCAAGTGTCCGTGATGCAAGTACAAATTCCTGCTCTTTTAATTTCAGCATCTCAGCTCTTGCGATACGGCTCATGCCGACCCACTCCGTCAACATCAATGCAAAAATAATGGTAAGCATACCCGGCTGCAGTACCAGTAACAAAAGTGTTACGATTACAAGACGCGGAATACCGTTCGCGACCTCCAGAAACCGCTGCATGAACATATCGACTTTCCCGCCAAAATATCCGGAGATCAGTCCATAGCTCATACCGATCACCATATCGATGATAGCGGCTGCTACGGCGATAATCAGGGAAACGCGTGCACCGGACCAGGTACGTGTCCAGATATCACGTCCGAAGTTATCACTTCCGAACCAGTAGTAAAGATCATCCAGACCTTTTTCTTCATAGTAATTGATCTTTTTGGTTCCGGTCGTTGTTTTCATGCCTTCACTACCATCGAAGATACCAAGTTTTTCAAGACCTTTTACCCTCGGTGCAAAGTTCTTCTGTGTCAGTGACTGTTCGGAGTAACTGAAATCATTCATCCCCGGGCCAATAATTGCAAATACCGTAATGATAATGATCAGGATCAGACCGATCACTGCACTGATTTTTTTGAAATAGCGGATCAATACGTCTTTCCAGAAACTCTGTGCAGCAAAGTTGTCATCTAACGCAAGTTCGCCATCCGTATGTTTAAATTTAAAATCTGCCTCGACCGGTATGTAGCCGGCAGCATCATTTCCCACATTCATGGTATTTTCCTGTGACACCATATCAGTCTCCTTTCTTTGCCAGACGAATTCTCGGGTCAATGATTCCGTAAAGGATATCTACCACAAGCATGATGGCAATGTACATTGCAGAATAAATAAAGCTTAATGCGATAACCACGTTGTAGTCGTTCGACTGAATGGCATTTACCAGAAGACTTCCGACACCCGGTATTGCAAATATTTTTTCAACAACCAGAGAACCGGTCATCAGATCGACGATCAGCGGTGCAAGCACAGTGATGATCGGGATCAGTGCATTTCGCAGCGCATGTTTAAAAATCAGCGCTGAACCCGAAATTCCTTTACTCTCCGCAAGCAGCATATAATCGCTGCCGAGTACTTCAAGCATTTCACTTCGCGTAAAACGGGCGATTGACGCCATCGTAAACATCGAAAGTGAGATACTGGGCAGCACGCTTGATCCGAAAATATCGCTCTCCGAAAACAACATCGGAAACCACCCTAATTTAAATCCGAAGTTATAGCTGAGTGCCAGCGCAAACACATACGATGGCACCGACACACCGATAACCGAAATGATCGTCGCTAACGAATCCCATATCGTATCATGCTTTAACGCCGCAAGAAGCCCGAGCAGAAGCCCGACCACGGCACCGATCAACACCGCATATCCTCCGATACTGATGGAGATCGGAAGTCTCGTCTTTATCAACTGGGAGATTGGTGTATTCTTTGAGATATTGTAGCTTACGCCGAGATCTCCCTTTAACATATTGCCTACATATTTCACAAACTGTACCGGCAGCGGCTGATCCAGTCCATATTTCGTATACAGTGCTGCCCTCTGGTCTGCATTTAACTTCTCATCGTTGAATGGAGAACCCGGCATCAGCTGCATCAAAATAAACAGAACGAGTAAAATTGCAAGCAGCGTAAACAGAGACGTTACGATTCTCTTAAGTGCATATTTTTTCACGTTCTAATCCTCCTTTAGTTTTGCGGAGCAAAATGCGACTGCTTTGCAGGAGCAGGGATTTTCCTCCTTGTTTTCCGAAGGAAAATGCCTGCTATGCATGCTATGCTCAATAGCTTGCATAGCATGTGCCTCTGCAGGAGCAGAGGATTTTCCTCCTTGTTTTTCCGTTCACGACATAGGAAATTCCTGCCTCATTTCCTATAGCGTCAACAATATGATGAAATTGCCGCACCAAAGTTTTGCACTTTAGTGCGGCTATATTCATTTTCCTGTAAAACAGGATTTCTACTGTCTAAATTTCTTTATTCAGTCTTTACAGCATCTTTGTATACACGGTTGATAGCTACCGGATGATACTCAACGCCTGTTACTTTAGAAGAAAGCATCTCTGCGTTGCACTGTGTGTAAAGCGGATAAATAACTGCCTCATCCATAACGATCTTCTCAGCATCGTAAAGTCTTGCCCAGCGTCCCTCTGCATCTGTGCAAAGATCACCGGTTGTACACTCATCAATGATTGCATCGTAATCTGCGTTGCTCCACAGACCGTAGTTGTTAGAGTTATCTGTTACCCACATTCCAAGATATGTCATTGGATCTGCGTAGTCCGGTCCCCAACGTGTTAAACCTAACTGGAAGTTACCGTTCTGCATGTCTTCCACACGCTGTTTCTTCGGCTCAACAACCAGATTTACGGTCAGTCCAGGAAGAGTTGTCTCCCATTGCTCTTTTAATACCTGCGCTACTTTCTGAGGTGCGTCATCTGCATCTACTACCATGTCTAAAGTGATCTCAGATTCTCCAAGTTCCTCTAAACCTTTTGCCCAGTAATCTGCTGCTTTTTCTGTATCATATACACACACATCAGAGAATTTCGTCTGATCTTCGGAGAAGTCAGATCCGTCAGGACCTGCTGCAAACTGCATCGGAACTGCTGTGTATGTAGAAGCGGAACCATCTTTAATACATCTGCTGTGATGGAATCACGGTCGATTGCCATTGTCATTGCAAGACGTATATTTAAGTTTGCGAGTTCAGGAACAGAATTCATATTCGGGCTGACATACCATAAGTAGCCTGCACCAACAGTTGTGAATTCAGGATCGTCTTTACCTGGTCAACCTGCTCACCGTTTACTAATGTTGTATCAAGTGCACCTGTCTGGTAGCTCATTAATGCCTGCTGTGAATCCTGGATTACCTGATAACTTAATCCGGAAAGTTTTACTCTGTCGGTATCATAGTAGTCTGCATTTTTGTTAAATGGAATGCAGTTGCTGCCGGCTGATAAGAATCCAGCACAAATGCACCGTTTGATAATACTGTCTCAGGACTTGTTGCAAATGTATCTCCACAGGAAGTAAAGAACTCCTCATTTACCGGATAGAAAGTCGGGAAATACATCAGAGAAGTGAAATAGCTGACTGGTGCATTCAGTTCGACCTGAAGTGTATTGTCGTCTACTGCTGTCACACCAAGTTCACTCTTGTCTTTCTCACCTGCGATGATCTCTGCTGCATTTTTAATCTGACCGATATCGCTTAACATATATGCATACTCAGATGCGACATCCGGATCAACAGCTCTCTGCCATCCGAATACGAAATCTGCTGCGGTAACCGGTGTGCCGTTGCTCCATTTTGCATCGGTACGAAGATGGAATGTATAAGTTAAACCATCGTCTGATAAATCATAGCTTTCTGCGATTGCCGGAACTGCCTGTCCGTCTGCATCCATCTGCATCAGACCGTCGGTATAATCAGCGATTACCTCAAAGGATGTTCCGTCGGTAGCCTGCTGCGGATCGAGTGACTCGACCGGAGTTTCAAGCATAACATTCATGTCTGATGCGCTTGCTGCGGCATCTGTTCCTGCAGCATCACCTGCTGCACTGCCTGTCTCTGTGCCTGTGGTTGTTCCCTGTGTTGCAGAAGAACTGTTCCCGCCACAGCCTGCAAGACCAAGCATCATTGTTCCGGCCATCAAAATAGCCAAAACTGCTTTGGTTTTTTTCATAATAGTAATCCTCCTTGTTTTGCGGAGCAAAAATCCGAGTCCTCTGACGAGGAGAGGATTTTCCTCCTTAATAAAAATGCGCAAAGATGGCTCTTTTCCTCTGCGCCCCTTTACGCTGATAACACTTTAGCACATCACATTGCAAAATGCAAGTATTATGTTATACATTTTGTACTTTCGTACTATTTTTCCGTTAATATAATGGGTGAATAGCTTTTATTTTCCCTCACTCAAACAATCATGATTTTAAAATTTTTTGCCACCTTAATCCTATGATGTTGAGCTCAAATAGTGCAGTTTGTCAATCAAAAATCTTGCATGTACTATTGTCATCCTATAAAGATTCGGGTGTCAAAAGGTGGTTTTCAATTTTGGGTCTGTCAAATTGCACAAAACCGAACTTGTTTTGTTCCGTTGTCCGAAAATAAGAAAAACTAAGATTTTCTAATTTTCTCCCAAAGTCACAAAAACAGTCTCGGCTTTGTGCAATTTGACAATCGCTAAGTTATGAACCACCTTTTGACACCCTAATCCTATAAAGAAAAAAAGCCCTCCAGCCATTAGATTTTTCATCTAACTTCTGGAGGGCAGTTCTCAAACTGGAGTTTTGTAACTAAAAACAACAAATCCATGCAAAAATACAGTCAATATTACTTTGTAAGATCCTTGATGACCTCTCCTGCAAGGATCAGTCCTGCCACAGACGGCACAAACGCAATACTTCCAGGGATATCACGGCGCTCGGTGCATTTGTGGACGGTTCCCGGAGGGCAGACACAATGTGACCGGCAGCTGATACTCATATCCTCGATCGGTCTTGTCGGCTGCTCTTTGGAATATACGACCTTTAATTTTTTGACCCCGCGTTTTTTTAACTCACGGCGCATGACACGCGCGAGCGGGCAGACTGTCGTCTTATAAATGTCAGCCACTTCAAATTGCGTAGGATCTAATTTATTGCCTGCTCCCATGCAGCTTATGACAGGCACATTGCACTCTTTTGCGCGCATGATGATCTCTAATTTTGCAGTGACCGTATCCACCGCATCCACGACATAATCATACTCAGAAAAATCAAACTCATGCGCATTTTCCGGCAGATAAAAACATTTTCTCGCTTCCACTTTTGCATCCGGATTGATCTCTAAGATACGCTCCGTCATCACATCAACTTTATATTTTCCAACCGTTTTTCTGGTCGCAATGATCTGACGGTTGATATTCGTCAGACATACCTTGTCATCATCCACGATCACAAAAGAACCGACTCCGCTCCTGGCAAGCGCCTCAACCACATAACCGCCGACTCCGCCGATTCCAAAAACTGCAACTTTTGCATTTGCAAGCCGTTCCATATTATCTGAACCCAGCAGTAACTGGGTTCTTGAAAACTGATTCAACATATCCTGTGCTTTTCTCCTGTTATTTCCTTATCTCTTAGGTCCTATTATCATTTGTGCAAAATTATTTTTTTCCATATCGGGAAGTGCATTCTTGCGTCTTGTACAAAATTATTTTTTCTCTATATCAAGTGTCTCATTCATACTTCCCATACGGTATCCGCCAAGGTCAAGCGTCACATAGGAAAATCCAAGCTGTTTCAGGTAAGAATAAATCTTTTTCCTGTTTTCCCCTTCTACCAGTTTTGCGATCTCATCCGGCAGCACCTCGATACGCGCAATATCCCCATGAATCCTTACGCGCACCTGATGAAAGCCCATATCCAGCAAAAGCTGCTCCGCCTTATCCACCATGCCGAGTTTTTCTTCGGAGATCGTCTCCCCATAGACAAACCGGGAGGAAAGGCATGCAAATGACTGCTTGTCCCAGGTGGGCAGTCCCATCTCTTTGGAAAGTGTACGGATCTCTTCTTTGTTCAACAAAGCCTCCCTGAGCGGACTTTTGATACCAAGCTCTGCAACTGCGACCAGTCCCGGTCGATAGTCACCATTATCATCCATGTTGGATCCCTCAGCTACGGCATTGATATGATACTCTTTTGCAATTTCCAGTATTTTCTCAAACAATTCATGTTTGCAGAGATAGCAACGGTTCTTCGGATTCTGACGAAATCCCTCGATATCAAGTTCTTCCGACTTGCATACAATGTGCCTGATTCCCTGCTCCTTGCAAAACTGCTTTGCCTCCTCTAACTCCCTTTTCGGGAAAGAACAGGAGGATGCCGTAACTGCGATCACATGATCCGCACCAAGTGTTTTCTTTGCCGCTGCGAGCAGAAATGTCGAATCCACGCCACTGGAAAAAGCGACTGCAACACTGCCCAGTGACTTTAAATATTCCTGTAAATTTTTATATTTTTCCTGTACTGACTGCATAATAATCCTTTATTTCATATAATTTAATCTATTCTTACCACTGCATAATCTCCCATTGCATGACTGACATAAAAGATCACATATACTTTTCCATCATGCACATAAGATTCTCCCATCGTCTCATCGGCTCCGTAATCGTCCACATCTCCGTCAAAATGGGTAAGACTTGCCGCAAGTGCTTCCTCCGTCGGTTCCATCCAGATGAAATTAAATTCCAAAATATCTTTCATCGTAATTTCAGTAGTCGGATTTCCTTCCGGATCCAGCACGGTATAGCCCTGTGCAGTATCTGTATTGTCTTTTCCGGCAAATAAAATTTTAGCCGTCTCATCCGGATCTGCAAAATCAGAAAATGTCATTTTTTCTCCGGTCTTCATGTTAATATTAACGGAAGTAAGTGCTGCAGAAGGATGCGCTGATCCTTCATAATCATAATAACTCTGACAGGTCAGAGAAAGCATATCCTTTGTCTGTTCCTGCACGGTATATGTGAGCACCACGGAATCATTTGCACCAGGGTTCATCTCCTCCGTATCTCCCGTCATTTCCCGGCAGCTTCTTTGCCATATTTTCAAAGTAAGTATTCCATTCTTCCTGTTTTCGGTATCACTCCAGCCTGTAATCTTCGGATAAGAAATATCAATCAGATCCGTCTTTTGTAGCTTACCATCTCTATCTGATAATCAGACTGGCGTCCTGCCCTGCCTCTGTTGTGGCAGCGGCTTCTGTTTCGTCCTGTTCTGAATCCTCCGAAACCTGTGAGGTTTCTGGCTCCGTTTCATTCTGTACTGTAGTCTCACTGGTTTTCTGCTGATCCATAGAGCCTGCCGCACCAGTGTTTTATTTTCACCACAGCCTGCTGCAAACGTGAGTGACAGTGATAATACCGTAATTAATATAAGATTTCTTCTTCTCATATAGATCCCCTTTTCTGCGCAGTTTTTACACTGAATTCCTTTCTTTTATAGATAAATTAGTCTGCCAGCATCTACTGCTCCAAAACTTCACAATATCTTCCGGTTTTTCTGCAAAATTTGTCGCCCCGTGTTCAATCAGGAACTCCTTATCACGGAATCCCCAAAGCACTGAGATGCACGGCAGTCCTGAATTTTTGCCGTCATGACATCCACATCCGAATCACCGATGTAGACTGCCGTATCCGCCGGTTTTCCAAGTTCTGCAAGCGCCGTGTGCACCATATCCGGCGCTGGTTTTCTCGCCACACCTTCGCGCTCCCCGATCGCAGCCTGCACAATGCCTTCGAAATAAATCTCGTTTAACTCTTTGACTGCAAAATCAATCTTATTCGAAACGATTGCAAGCGCATAACCTTTTTCCTTTAATTTGCGGAGCACCGGAACAACACCATCGTAAGCTCTCGTTTTGTCATTGCAGTGTTCTCCATAATACTTTTTAAAAACAGCAAATGTTTCTTCGAATTTCGGATTGTCAAATCCGCCCGGAACGGAAAGTTCCATCAGACGACGCACACCGTTTCCAACAAATGCACGCACTTCCACGATCGTGCGCTCCGGCATCTGCATCGTTCGCAACGCATAGTTTGTGGCATCTGCCAGATCCTCTAACGTATTTAATAAGGTTCCATCCAGGTCAAATACGACTGTTTCATATTTTTCATAATAATCCTCATTTCTGCTTGTGATAAATCTTTTGATCCACACATATTTCCTTTTCTAATTGACACTCACGTTTCCCGCAAGCACCTGCTTGTAATCTTCGTAATTCTTTGCAAGGAGCGCCGGTGTATCCAGTCCATACGGACATTTGCTCTTGCATTTATTGCAGTGCAGGCAGTTTTCGATCTTTTCATTTTCGCCTGAACCTCTGGTGTGAGCTGCAGTGCAGACGGAGAGCGGCGCAGCAGAAGCGACATACGCGCACAGTTATTGATCTCAATGCCCGCCGGACACGGCATACAATAACCGCAGCCGCGGCAGAAATCGCCTGCCAGTTCTTTTCGGTCATTCTCGATCAGTGCACGGATCTCATCCGTCATTGTTGGCGGATTATCAATATATGAAATAAATTCGTCCAGCTCTTTTCCCGCTGCACACCCCAGATCGGCAGTACATTTTCATACTGCGCCTCAAATGCATAGGCTGCCGCAGAGTTCGTGATCAGACCGCCGGACAATGCCTTCATTGCGATAAATCCCATGTCTGCCTTTTACATTTTTCCACTAATGCAATATCCTTATCCGTTGCCAGATAGCAGAACGGAAACTGCAGTGTCTCATACAGCCCGGATTCGATTGCCTCCTCGGCAACCGCAAGCCTGTGGTTCGTGATACCGATATGACGGATCTTCCCCTGCGCCTTTGCCTCAAGCATCGCCTCATAAAGTCCTGTTCCATCTCCCGGTTTCGGGCAGAAGAAGGATTGTGGAACTGATAGATATCAATGTAATCCGTCCTTAAATTATGTAAAGAAATCCCAAGCTGTTCCCAGAATTCGTCCGCATTTTGCCGCCGTTTTGGTCGCAATGTAGACTTTTTCACGCATTCCGTCGAATGCCTCGCCTAATTTTTCCTCACTGTCCGTGTAAAACCGCGCCGTATCAAAAAACGTAATGCCCGCTTCATACGCTTTTCTCGCCAGTTTTACCGCATCCTCCGTGCTGACTCTCTGGATCGGCAGTGCGCCAAATCCATTCTTATTTACTTTGATCCCTGTGCTTCCTAAAACTACCGCTTCCATAACTCTTATCGTTTTCCTCCTTAAATCAATCGTGTTTTAACCACTATTTACTCCCAACATTATCTATGCAGCAGAATGCACACCCACGAACATTCTATTGTTTTAAATAAGGGAAAATTAACTCGCTCTTATTCCGCTTATCAAACATATTATTATACTGCAGTATCTCATAATTTTTCAGCCATTTTGCATCCTCGCCGGCCGCATCTTCCACATGTAAAAATTTTCCCTGCGATTTGGAATAAAATCCTCTCGAATTGACCGCCGGAATTTCTTCCATCATGTCGGCTAAAAACTGATTGTATGCCGGAAGCGCAATGCCCGCGCGCTCCAACGCCAATGTTGACAGATAATTAAGGCTTGTCAGTTCCACACTTTCTTTGCCGCTGTCGTAATTCGTCCAGATAAAAAACGGTACGGTGTAAAGATTTTCAAGTTCAGACAGCGTCAGTCCGCCCAATCCTTTCCCATTCAGATACGGATAAAAACTGGATGACAAACTCGGCTGATGATCCCCGAAAAAGACGATCTCAACCGGATCATCCACTTTTTCAAAATAGGAGATCAGATACTCTAATGCCGAATCACTCTCGTGGATCAATGACAGGTACTGGTTCACGTCCGGATAATTGATGCCAAGCATACGCGCTTTTTCATCAAAATTGTCATATTTCTCCGTATAACCGCCATGATTCTGCATGGAAATACTCATAATGAATAAATCCTCGTTGGATTTCTTACTCTCATAACGGTCGACGATCTTCTCATACAGTTCCTGATCTGTAATATAATCACGCAATATCTTCGTCTGGTCAAAATCATCGATAAAATGCGTTTCATCAAATCCCATATTCGGATATACGATATTGCGGCTCCATCCGGTATCATAATAAGGATGCATTGCCACACAGGTGTAACCGATATTTTTCAGATTTGACACCAGAGAAGTCGGTGTATCCGTGATATACTGCTGATAGACAACCGAACCGCTCGGCAGAAATGCCATGGAATTTCCCGTCAAAAATTCCCACTCGGAGTTTGGTGTTTTGGCGCCAAACACGGAAGAGAGCGCATGCCCCTTGATCGTATTTTCCTCCAGTGAATCGTAAAACGGTGTCAGATCGATATTGGTTGAAAAATTACCCACCACACTAAGGTCCGCATAGGATTCACTCATAACCACAATAATGGTCGGCTTCTTCTCCGTTTCTCCGGCGACTGTATCCGTCTCTTTGCTGTACTGATCCTCAAGTTCCTTGACTGCCTCTTTCGAATACCCATCCGGTTCCGCAATAAAGCAGTCGCGGATACTTAACACAAAGTTTAAGATATAGCCGTTTCTGTAACTTCCTTTTTGTTCCCATGTCTCCGTCACAACACCCTGCGTATGTTTTCCAATGTATACACAACACAGCACGGCAAGTGAAATGCACACGATCGACATCGGAATCCTTTTCTTAAAGGATACGTGTAATTTACGGATAAATGCAACATACAGCGTGGAAAGAAGTATGACATAGCCCGCCCTTGCATCCAGAACAAATTCATAATTCCCTGCTACGGAAAGTCCCGTCTGGATAGATTTTAAATCACTGAAAATAAACTCATTTCCACGAAACAGATACACAAAATAATTGATCCCGGCAAGGGACAACAGTACAATATGCGAAATCAGACAGGTCAGTCCTGTATTGTTTGTAAATATCTGAATGACCAGAAAAACTACCAGACAGCACAATACATTCAAAAACATTTTATTGTCGGATATTTTTGCTCTCAGTTCTGCATCCAGTAACAGATACTGGATATGATATGCTGTAAAAATGCCGCCTGTCCCAAGCATGATCGCACTCCACAGCCATGACATTTTTTCATTTAATTCAATCTTTAAACTTTTAATTCCAAAATAAAGTACCCCAAACCCGAACAGTACCCATACCGGAAATCTTATCACTGCAAACATCACTGCTGCAAACACCATTGCCACAGCAAGCCGGATCAGATTCTCTTTTTCAAAATATAACCTTATCTTCATGATTTCCTCATATTTCCATCTTTTATCGTCTCTTTTTCAACAAAGTTATTCTATCATTACATACAGATTTGTCAATTTTGTGAAGATTAAACTTTTCTTAGTTTTTTTCTTTTTCATTTACGGAATATAGTTTTATATACATAAAATCCCCCTTAAGCAGTTTGGAAACATTTACCCTGTCTGCTTAAGGGGGATCATACATATCTTTGTGCGTTTCCTATTGATTGGCCAGCCTTTATTTTGTCTGTTTTTTAAAGAAATCATCGATCGCTGCATGCAGTTTCTGCGCATCCATGCTTTTTAACAGGTAACCATTCGGCTTTAACGACATCACGTCCATAACCGTCTGTGCATCGTTTTTTCCGGTAAGAAAATGATCGGAATGTTCTGAAATTCCGTATCTTCACGAATCATCTGCATAAACTGTTTGCCATCCACGATTGGCATTTCATAATCTAACAAGATCAGATCCGGTATATTTAAGGCAAGATATTTAATCGCCATCTCGCTGGAATTGACAGGAATTACCTGATATTTATCTTCCAGCAGTGTTTTAATATTCCGGAGGATCACTCCTGAATCATCCACCGCTAAAATGGTTCTTTTTTCATTTTATCATATTCATCCATCTGCCTTTGATGTTTTCCACCATCTCAACCACATTGATCGGTCTTATAAAAATATCGGTAAACATCTGTTTTGGAAGTGTTTCCCAGAGTTTCTCAAGTTCTTCCACATTTCCCATGACAAACACAGGTGTTTTATGCTTGATTGCATGATCTACGATCACTTTAACCCCAACCGCCTTTAATCCCGCAATAACCCTGTCATGGTATCTGTCAATTCCATAATCTCTTCCAGCGATACATCCGCCACATAAACACGCAGCTGATCCATGGATTCCCTGATGCATTCCGGAACCTGATATTCTTCAAGTTGTTCCATGATCTGATCCACTCCATCAAGGTCAAACTGTTCTATGCACTGGTGTATCTGCTGTAATGCAGTGATCCACTCCCCGTCCGAAAACTCTTTTTGCATCCTCTTCCTTCTCTGCATAGGGCGCAATATATTTTTAAATCACGGTACAGGGTAAGCACATCCGGTGTTTTTCCTCTAACACCTCTGTCTTACCCTGTTTTCCATAATCCTCAAGTTCCTTTGCTGCCTCCGACAACGGTACTGCACCGATCAGAAGTGCAGAACTTTTAACGCATGTATTTCAATCACATAATCACTGATCAGGCCCTCTTTCAGGCACTGTTCGATCTTATTTGCCTTACTGTCGATCGTACGGTAAAATATCCGGATCGTTTTCATCAGTGCTGCCTTCGAACCACAGTGCTTTACTCCCTCTTCAAAAGAAAATCCGGTTTCCGGATTTTCCGGCTGTATTTCACTGTCAGAAATATCATTCATAAGCAGCTGCTTTGCTTCTTCCCCGAAACTTCCTGTACAAGTTCCTTTGGAAGCCACAGCTTTAACTGATTACAGATCCGTGTGAAATCGATCGGCTTTGCAACAAATCCATTCATCCCGCATTCAAAAATTCTTTTCTGGCATCCACCATTGCATTTGCAGTGAGCGCAATGATCGGCAGCTTTTATACTTCTCATCCGGCAGTTCCCGGATCGTTTTCGTGCCACAATGCCATCCATGACCGGCATCATATGATCCATCAGCACTAAATCATAATGATTCCGCTGTACCAGATCGACCGCCTGCATACCGTTTTCCGCAGTATCGATCTGCATCTGAAGCGGTTTTAACAGATCTTTCGCCACCACAAGGTTCAGGTCATTATCATCAACAAGCAGAATATGTGCTCCCGGTGCAATGAACAGACTCTCTGCCTCTTTTCAATCACACCGGATTTCTGCTGTTCATAATTCACCGCAGACATTGGTGTAGGATCAACAATAGTCTGTTCTATCGTAAAGTAGAACTTACTTCCTTTCCATATTCGCTTTCTACTTCAATAACTCCTCCCATCATATTGACTAAATTCTGCGAAATTGTCAACCCCAGGCCGGTTCCTTCCACATAACGGTTTCTGTCTATTTCCACACGTTGAAATGCATCAAACAGTATTTTCTGGTCCTCTTTACGGATTCCGATCCCGGTATCCTCCACCGCATAATACAGCATGACTTTGTCTGCATTTTTCTGTCTGACACGTACAGTAAAACGTATGGAACCTTTCTCTGTATACTTGATAGCATTGTTTACCAGATTGGTAATGATCTGGCGGATGCGTCCCATATCCCCTTTTAATGTACATGGAATATCCGGATCAATATCATAGATCAGTTCCAGCGGACAATTTGCTATCCTGTTTTCCATACTGATCTTCAGATCATGAAACAGAGAAAATGTATCATATGGCTCATCAAACAGCTGCATTTTCCGGATTCCATTTTGAACAGTCCAGTACGTCGTTGATGATCGTTAATAATACCCGGCCGGAACTCTGGATATTTAACAGATACTCCTGCTCCTTCGGAGAATGATGCGAACGCAGTAAAATCTCTGTAATTCCGACAATAGAATTCATCGGCGTGCGGATCTCATGCGACATATTCGACACAAAATTGGTCTTTGCACGGTTTGCATCCTCTGTCTGCAATACAAGTTCTTTTCATCAGACGGTTCTGCTCCATGATCTTTGTGATATCAACAACCGTCAACATATATCCCTGTATGAAATCATCTCAGTCTCCTCAACCTGATAATGCCTGTTATTCCAGTCAAAAACCTGGCTGCCTTTCAGAAATTCGTAAATTTCCCCATCCCGCAATAGCTGCCACTCTCTTTAATATCGGTGACAAAATTTTCAGCCATCGGGTTTAAGAAAATGATGATCCGCATCTGTTACCACAAATGCTTCGTTCAGATTATCAATAATATAATTTTTGCGTTTTTGACAGGATCAAATAAACCGTATCTTACAACAGCAATACTCAGGAATATACAGGATAAAGGATTCCAAGAGGCGTGGGATCATCGCCTTTTAAGATTCCCAACAGACGCAGAGACAGCAGGATCATTGGAGACAGCATCGCCGCAACCATAAGAAAATGAATTTTGCCTTTATTCGGCATACTTCTCTGTGAACAATACGAAGAAATGATAATACTGATACTGGTCACGATCTCTGCCAGTAAAATGCCATATAAACATAATACATTGGTGCTGCGGATATTTCCAGTGTATATCCGCTTAAAATTGCCTTAGACGGGGACAGCCAGTAATCTTTATAGTACAAATGATGATAATCAACTGTCGCAATCAAAATATAGAATCCCACATTCACGGCAAGAAGCGTGTGGATAAACCACTGTGGAATTTTTATATTTCTCCAGCGCATTATAAACATCAGGGCACAGTAATTGCCGAAACATTTTCCAAGATACTCCATCTTCCCGATCACGATCAGTGTCTCTTTCTGACCGCCGGCAATGTAAATACTTTTGCCACAAGCGTCACCAGACAGCAGGCAATTGTCAGGATAAGCTCCCCTTTATAGTTTGTATCTTCTTTCCGGAAAACGATCACCAATAAAGCAAAGCCACAAGTACACCAAATATGTGAAGTGCCAGCCATTCAATCGCAAATGTCATAACTTACGCTCCCCTTTGCTCCTGCACATAAATAGTACATTTTACCATTGTACCAAGTCGCTAGCGCGACGGCTAGCCAATACATGAAACCACTACTTTTTAAAAATAGCAGTTTTGTGTATATGTTGTATTGTTGAGCTACCTTAACAATAAACAATACGCACAAACTGCTATGCTTATGTTACCATGGATTTTAAACTCAACAACCACATATCTGTTCTTTTTATCCGTCCACCTCCTCTTTTGAAATGTTTCTATTTTCTATTACATTTCAAAGGAGATTTTATCATGGACAATTATTTAAATTCTTTTCGGAAATGATTTTCCTCCGTGGTCTTACTGACCATACTCTTAAAATTACTGCACCTATATCGCCTTTCGCATTTATACCCCGTGTTACATACTGACCATACTCTTAAAAATTACTGCACCTATATCAGGGCTTATCTGGATTATCTTTCCACCTGCCTTCACAAACTTCCGGAAGATGTTTCCTGGCCGGAACTCCGTGATTATATCAAATGGCTTCAAATTCCAGAAATCTTTCTGACCGTACCATAAACTGTGCTATTTCACAGCTGCGCTTTTTACCCTGTATGTCCTTCACAAACCGTGGGATGATACCCAGCTTCCTATGCGCAGATTTGACGAATATCTTCCATTTGTCCCTTCAAACAGGAAGTTTCCATCCTTATTGATTCCATGCCGGATTTGAAGCAGAAGGCTATGGTTGCACTCATGTATTCTTCCGGTCTGCGTATTGGCGAAGTTTGTCATCTTCGTTATGAAGATATCCAACGCCAAAACATGCGCATCCATATCAGGCATGGCAAAACCGTTCTGACCGCTATGCGATTCTGTCCAAACGTGCTTTGGACATTCTGACTGCGTACTGGTTTGCCTTTGGTAAACCGGTTGGCTGGCCTTTCCCTAAACAGCATGATTCTTCTAAACCGATCGATACGTTCTATTTATCCCGCCACATTCACGAAGCAGGCGCTCCCTCGGATGGGAGCAGCGTATTACCTGTCATTCCTGCGCCATGCTTTCGGTACACATCTGTACGAAGATGGTGTTGACCTGCTGACAATCAAAGCGCTCCTTGGTCATAAGTCTATAAATTCTACCACGATCTATGTTCATCTTGCTTCGAACGGCACGTCGGATGCAGTCAGTCCTTTGACCTCATGGGAGGTGGGCATGCGCAGTAAGATACAACAGATATTTGACTCGGATGGGATTCTTATACATCTTCTTTCCAGCCTTCTGTAGTCCAGGGAAAGCTGCACATTCCATTACCGCCTGCAAAAGTAGCTCTCTTGGCCGCAACATTTCCCAGTGTGAAGATTGTGGGCATGTGGAGATCCACAATAATTCCTGCCGCAACAGGAACTGCCCCAACTGTCAGGCTGTGCTTAAAGGAAATCGGAAGTCATTGATACCCCCTATTTCCATGTGGTTTTACAGTGCCGGCTGAACTTAATCCTTTGATTTATGCCAATCAGAAACTTCTGTATACGCTTTTGCACAAGTGCTCCTCTGAAACACTTTTGGAATTATCCTCTGACAAAAGTACCTCGGAGCAGCACCCGGCATTATCCAGGTCCTGCATACATGGGGACAGACTTTAAATTTCCATCCGCACATCCACTGCATCATCACAGGCGGCGGTCTGACTAAAGATTACAATCTCAAGATGTCGACCGCACGCTTTTTATTCCAGTGAAAGTGCTTGGATCTAAATTCCGTGGTAAGTTCCTTGCTTATCTTGAATCTTACCACCGGCAGGAAAACTGTTCCTTCCATCTTCCTGCCATAAACTGCGCAATTCCACGCATGGGCAGAATTCAGGGACAGTCTTTATCAGAAAGCGTGGTGTCCCTACATCAAAGAAACCTTTAACGGTTTTGGCAATGCCATTGAATATCTTGGCAGATATACCCACCGTATTGCCATTACCAACTCACGCATTGTCTCTGTTACGGAAAATGAGGTTTCCTTCCGGGCAAAGACTACAGATCCGGAGACAAAATCCTTGTCCGCATAACACCGGTGGAGTTTATCCGCCGTCTGATGATGCATGTGCTCCCCGACCGGGTTCCAGAAAATCCGGTACTATGGTTTCTTAAACAATCGCCAGAAGAAGAAAACCTCCACATCATTTTCCGGATTCAGGGACACCGGAAATTTGTGTCCCTCTTTACCAATTCTTCTGTTGCAGAAATAATGAAAACCGTTTGGAAGTATGACATCAGCCTGTGCCCATGCTGTGGAAAAACAGCATGCGGCATATTGGCAGGAGCTTTGCCTCCAGGATTAAACATCTGTTCCCATATGTTTTCAAAGCCCCCAGAGGGGCTTGTTTGCCATGTCTCTTTTATTCCGGCAGGATAACATACCTTATAAATTAACGTAAGACCCTGTCATGACGTTATTTTGAAGGAAGGGCAGACGTATTCAATCCCCATAATGTACTGGCTAAAATTCCGCGACCTGGTACAATCATGAAGAATCACATTTTGAGCAACTGTAGTTTATGCACAGTTGTTCTTTTGATTGCTCAAACTGTGATACTTCACTTAAGAATTATACCATAAATCATTTCAATTTCTTTTTATTTTCTTCCAAATTTGCATTTTGTTTTAGCTTAATAGTATATACAACATTCTCTATATCTCAGGCAAATACTGCATAAAATAAGACTGATTCAGCTAAAACACTTTCATGCTAAATCAGTCTTATTTACGCCTTATTCTATAAATCCACCGCAACTTTCACGAAAACAGTATTCTTCATGTAATATCCTGTTAATTGGCATCTGTATATTTTTATCAATACCGTCATTAACAAATCAAGTGCTGTTTGGGCCAAACACTCCATCGGTAAATAAACACAACTTATCGTTGGAGACAAATAATTAAAATAGTTATAGGTACCATAAGCTAATATTTCCATATCATCAGGAATCCGTACACCTGCTTTCTGACATGCATTCAATGTACCAATTACCTGTTGCGGCATAGATATAAACATTATACTTGGATAATCTTTCCCCTCTATGATTTCCTTCATGGCAATAAATCCGCCTTCATAGTCACGTTTTGGAGTATCTATGACCCACTGTTCCTTTATTTGAATTCCATATTGTCTGCATTGCTCCAAGAATCCCAGTTTACGAATGGTTGCACCTCGTCCCCGTTGATGGCTTCCAATATATCCTGCTGTTTTATGTCCACGTTCCATAAACAACCTTGCAATATTCTGCCCAACTGCGTAATCGTCAAGACAAATGGAATGTAAATTTTCTTCTCTTCGAAGCAGTACCACGATAGGAAGATTTAATACACTATTATTCAGAAAATCCTCATCCACATCAGTTATTCCATATACAATGACACCGCTGAACTGTTGCGAAGTAAGCAATTCTCGTTCCTGAAACAACTTATCTGGATGAAAAACGAAAAATGAATTCCACACGATATCTTTTGAATCAGCTTCTTCCTAGAGGTGTCGATATATACTGCTCATTATCTCATCCGCATACAAATAATTCCAAAAACACCAACAACTCTCTCTGGCATTCCATTACCTGCATTTCTTAGTCTTCTTGCAAATATATTCGGTTGGTAATTCATTTCCTGTGCTACAGTTCGCACTCGTTCCTGTGTTTCCTTGGAAATACGCATAGCATCGCCTCGTCCATTTAAAACGATAGATACCGTTCCTACAGAAAGACTAAGTTTTTCAGCAATTTCCTTGATTTTAACATTATTGTTAGTAGGCATATTCCTTCCTTTCCATATTGAATTCTTATAAATCATTTATACTGGTATTTTAGCTAAAACGAAAACGCAATATATAAAAGTCCATATAGATGCTACTATTCAATCTTCACAAAGAAATTCTTTATAAATATTGTAAACATATTAACTCACGAAAGCAATAGACAAATCAGAAATTATAAACAAAAAACAGCTGCCACACCATATTTATAGTGCAACAGCTATTTTATTCTCTAATCTGAATCTGCTTAAAATTGCCAAACCATAGACAAATGTCCTATCCGTCAATTGTCTGCATATTAATAGATGTTTATTTTCAATGAAGCTAAACCACAACACCCTTTTGTAACATGATATTGGCGTACAAAGCACCCTCTCCCGTGGCGATGATCGCATATGCTTTCCGTGCCTCTTCATAAAATGCAAAGCGTTCAATCTGTCCAATGACTGCATCACCGCGTTCATCCTTCTGCCGGACGATTCTGCTGTATTCCTCCCAGATCGGTGTCTCTACCGCATCTCCGGGCATAACCTGCATGAGATTCACCGGATGCTCTACATAGGTATCCAGCGGGAACAACTGCAGAACTGCCTCAAGGATTTCACTGGTTCCATGACCGTCCATCCGGATGACAATTGCATCTTTTCCCATGGATTCGGCCGGGAAATTTCCATCCGCAATAACCAGTCTGTCACTATGCCCCATTTCGCATAAAACCTTTAATAACTCCGGTGATAAAATTTTAGGAATTCCTTTTAACATATAAACCTCTCTTCTTAATTCGTATTACGTCGTAATCACTCCGTTTTCGTCCCAGAGATCTTCCCAGCCTTTGGCATCTTCCCACAAAAATACCTGTCCCTTCACCAGACGACAGTTCCGGTCTTCCTGCCGGATTTCCTCCATCTCTTCGTCTGTCAGCGGATCACAGGTGGTACATTTCAAGTTGGAAATGTACTGGCTCTCCTTCACAGAAAAAGGAATCGGTACCTGCCCGCGCTGGACTGCCCATTTCAGACAGATCACAGCAGGGTGCACCTTATGTGCTTTAGCCGCTTTTACCACTGCAGGGAGCTCCATGTCTGCCACATCCTCTGATGTTCTGTCTCTTTCCGGTCTGGACGGTGAGCCGATCGGACAGTATCCAATGGGAAGAATATGATGCTTGCGTGCATAATCAAACAGCTCCGGCTGCTGGAAGGAAGGATGCAGCTCCATCTCAAGCGCTGCCGGCTGTATCCTGCAGAGTGGAAGCACCTTTTCTAACTTCGGAATCGTCATATTGCTCATTCCGATGTAGCGGACAAGTCCCTGATCCACCAGTTCCTCACACTGTCTCCATACAGACATAAACTCCTCAAGTGAAAACGGTCTGGAATCCGGATTTCTCGCATCTCCGCTGCATCCCGGAGCATGATAGTTCGGGAATGGCCAGTGTACAAAATACAGGTCTATTGTTTCAAGTCCCAGATCCTTCAGACTCTTACGGCAAGATTCCATAACCTGTCCCTGCCCGTGCATATCATTCCAGACCTTGGAGGTAATGAATAAATCCTGTCTCTGTACCACTTTTTCTTCAAAAAGCCTGTGGAGCACCTGTCCGATCTTATCCTCATTCTGATATACAGAAGCACAGTCAATCAGCCGGTAGCCGTATTTCACCGCACCATATACTGCTTCTGAGACCGCATCTGCACCGTATTTGTCTGAACCGAAGGTTCCCAGTCCCACACAGGGAATTTTTTCACCACTGTATAATTCCCTGGTCGGAATTTTGCTTTGTTCCATCACATCAATCATTCTTTTCCTCCACATGAATCCTGAAATACGACTGCAACCTTGCCACACTGTCCTCCAGCCATAAGCCGGTATGCTTCGTCTGCCTGTTCAATCGGGAATTCATGGGTGATCAGATCCTCCGGATGAATGTTCCACCGGACCAGTCTCTCCACAAGTTCTTCCATTCTCCAAAGCGAAGTTACCCAGGATCCATAGATCGTCTTTTGTCCATGGATGATATCCGGACTTGGATTGAAGGTGCAGGTTCCGCCTTCTCCTACGAATGCGATTTTACCCCATTCTCTGGTCGCACGTATAGCAAGCTGTCTTCCTGCATCGTTTGCAGAAGCATCAATGGCTCTTTCAACGCCCTTGCCATCCGTAACCTCCAGAATCTTTTCCAATGTATCCTCTCCCGGTTTAAACACATAATCGGCAAGTCCCAGCTTCTTTGCAAGATCAATCCGGTAATCGTTCATTTCAACACCGATCAGCTTATTGGCTCCCAATGCCTTGGCAAGCATCAAAGCTGCCAGTCCTACCGGTCCAAGACCTGTGACTAAAACTGCATCGTTTCCACAGATACCGATTTTTTCGATTGCTTCGTATACGGTACCAAATCCGCAGGCCACCTGTGCCCCATCCTTATAGGTCAGCTCATCCGGCAATGCTATGAGGTCTTTTTCCTCAGCAAGAATATAGGGTGCCATTCCGCCATTACGCTGCCAGCCATAGGCCTGACGGAATCTGCTCTTACAGGAAATGTAATATCCTCTTCTGCAGTCATTGCAGACACCGCAGCCTGATATATGATATACAATGACACGGTCACCCTTTTTGAAGCGTTTCAAGCCTTCTCCTTCTTCCACAATAATACCGCAGGGCTCATGTCCGGCAATCATACCGGGAATATAGCCTTCCGGTCCTTTCCCTGTATGTTCCCTGTAAATACACCGGATATCGCTGCCACAGATGGTGGTTGCTTTTGTCTGAATCAAAACCTGTCCATGTCCCGGTACCGGAATTTCAAAATCCTTTAATTCTACGGTGCTGTTTCCCGGAAGAACAGCTCCCTTCATCAACATTTTCACTGCCATAATCATACCTTCTTTCTTCATTTAACATGTATGTCACTTTTGTTCCCTCTGTTACGGATCTGATACTTTCTGATATCTGCGCGCTGTTTCAAATAAAGTACTTTATACTGTAATTATAAGCTCCTCACATAAAATTATTAGTGTCATATCTGCCGTTTTTTACAAAAATATGTCGTATTATTATAACTTTCATGTTATAATATCAGTGCTTCCCTGTAATCAGGAGCAGGTGCTTTGAGCTTCAGACTGTAATCGCTCAGCCACATCATCCATAAGCTGCCGGACGATGCAGACTGACTAAAATATAAGAAGGTGTAATTCTATGAAAACCTCATATCATGATATTGATATCCATTTTTCAGTTGAAAATGTAAAGATCCACGCGTTGAATATTGTATTTGAGCTTTTTACCAGGACGATTCCCACCCATAGCCATGGGAATCACTGTTACGAAATCCATTATATTCCGGCCGGTTATGGGAAGCTGGTCGCAAATGGGCAGTATTATGACATATCGCCCAATACTCTTTTTGTCACGGGTCCCCACATTGAACATGCTCAGACACCGCTTCAGTCAGATCCCATGCAGGAATATTGTGTTTATTTAAAAATACGAAGCCAGTCTGCCGGAACAAAGAACACACCTGTCATCAGCGCTTTTACCTCTGCTCCCTTCTGGATCGGCAAGGATACCCAGGGAATAGATGCCCTGATGAAACAGCTTTTTTATGAACTGGGGCACTCCTATATAGGACAACAGGATCTGATCCGGATTCTTTTATCCCAGCTGCTGATTTACACTGTCCGTAATTATGAAGATCACCCTGTTTCCAATCTGTTTCTTTCGCACAACAGCATGGCTGACTCCAAATCTGTTATTATTGACGAATATTTTCTCTATGAATACCAGACCCTGTCCTTAGAGGGATTGTCCCAGAGACTGAACTTAAGCGCAAGACAGACGCAGCGTCTTCTGATGGAACACTATGGGAAATCCTTCCAACAAAAAAAGGCCGAAGCCAGAATGTCCGTTGCCGCCATTCTGCTCTCCGACCAATCCTTAAGTATCACAGACATTGCAGAAAACCTGGGATACTCCTCTATTGAACACTTTTCTTCCTCTTTCCGGAGATTCTACAACACAAGTCCCCGGGAATTCCGGAAGCACCTGTCATAGTTATGGGTAATCATTCACCGTCCTATGCCAGTTCAAAGGAACGCAGACTCGGTGCTCCATCTCCCCGGTAAGTCAGGTAAATTGCCTGTACGCCATCCGGTATGGAAACCGGTGCCGTATATTTTTCCCAGACATTCGTATTCTGTACCGGCAGCTTTGCAAGTACCTCTCCGTTCCATGACGTTTTCACCTCAAAGAAGCCATTTCCATAACCTCTTACCCAAATACTGATCTCACGGATATCCTCACACAGGAAGTATTTAAAGCCCGCTGTAGCTGATTCCGTAAAATTGGCGATATATCCCGGCTCCTCATCTCCGTCCCTGCCATCCTGCATGACTCTTGGGACATTGCTTTTTCCTACATATACAGACGGCACATCCGTAAAGAGATTACAAGCCAGATATGCCGGATACTCTCCCTTTCCCTTCAAAGGTCCGCCATTTAAGCCACAGGAAGTAATCTCTGCCTGTTCGATGCTTCCATCTTCCCGGATGGTAAGCTTCTCCGCACATCCCTGCCGGCTGTACCATGTATTATTCGTATGGCGATGATAGAAAATATACCAGTCTTCACCGATCTGTACCATGCTTCCGTGATTATTCGCGCCATAGGCCGCAGGCATATCCGCCGGCTTATAGCTGTCGATATGCAGGTCACAGTTACTGACAATTACTCCTCCATAAACGAAACCACCTGTAGGATGATCACTCACCGCATAACACAGCTCGTGCATTACAATCGATGAATAGATAAAATAATAGGTATTATCCCGTTTCCGTATGGAGGGAGCTTCAAAGAACTCATGTCCCTCAAATCCGGTTCCTGCACTGTATTCACAGCCGGGTGCCACACGCTGTGGCGCCTTTTTAATGGTCAGCATATCCGGACCGAGCACCGTCATCATAGCTCCGGTACGGGACTTATCTCCCGCGCACAGAAGCCGGTATATAGATAGGTATCCTCCCTTCCGTTAGTACTCCGGGATCAAACTGCGGTTCATCCCCCGGCTTTTCTCCCAGACGGGTACCATCTTCATAATGTACATATCCGTAGAATTCGTAGGTTCCTGCCGGTGTATCACAGACTGCAACCGAAACTATAGATACATGATCCAGTACATAATACAGATAATATCTTCCGTCCGGCCCTACCGTAACATCCGGTGCATACAGGCACATCTTCCCATCCCGGTTTAACGGATCTGAGGTCTTCGGATAGATCACTCCCTCATACCGCCAGTTGCCAAGATCATCCACCGGTGCCGACCAGCAGACATAGTCTCCCATACAGAAAACATATCCGTTATAGAAATCATGGGAACCATAAATATAAACACGGTCTCCAAACACATAGGGTTCTCCGTCCGGAATGTATTCCCATGACGGTAAATAAGGGTTAAATGCTTGTTTTTTCATTACTGTTTCCTCCTGTAAATTTTCCTGATCTGTTTATTGCCTGGCACGCGCAACTTCCTGCTTCAGTATACTACATATCTGGTCGATATCTTCCTCTGTATGGTCTGCCGAAAAGAAATACGGATGCAGCTCCCTGCCCGCTCTTTGGTAAGCCCCATCGCTGTGAGCACATGGCTTGGTTCCACAGAATGGGTATTGCAGGCTGCTCCGGTGGAAACAGCGATTCCTTTCAGATCCAGAAGAAGCATCAGCGTTTCACCGGACACATCTTCAAATCCCAGATTTACAATTCCGGAATCCTGCTTTCTAAATGACCGTTCAACCACATTCCTTCTACATCCTGCAAGCCATCCAGAAGACGTTTCCGCAGACGTTCCAGCTTCTGCGTCTGTTCCTCCATAGTTGCCACACTGTCGCACAGTGCCTGTGCCATGGCAGCTGCTCCCGGAACATTTTGTGTACCTGGGCGCTTTGTACGTTCCTGACTTCCACCAAACATCATATTTGCCACTGGAATTTTCTTATCCACATACAATGCCCCAATCCCTCTTGGTCCACGGAACTTATGCGCTGATAGAGAAAACATTCCTGCTCCCAGTTCTTTCACATGAACAGGAAGATGTCCGGCAGCAGCCACTCCATCAACATGAAGCAATATATTCCGTTCCCTGCACAGCTGTCCGATTTCGGCTATCGGTTCTATCGTTCCCACTTCATTATTCACATACATTACCGCAACAAGAATGGTGTCCTGTCTGCAGGCTGCTTTTAGCTCCTCCATGGATACCCGTCCCCATGGATCCACCCCGATCTGTGTGATTTCAAATCCTGCCTTTTAAGCGCCGGAATACAGTTTAAAACCGCATGATGCTCTATGCTCGAAAAATCATATGGTGTTTTCCCATTGCTTTCCCATACGCTGCTGCTGTAAAGATCGCCTGATTATCCGCCTCGGTTCCTCCCGATGTAAAATAGATTTCTTCCCGGTCGGCTCCGATGCAGGCGGCAATTCCATCCCTCGCCTCCTCCAGGACGCGGGCAGCCTCTCCCGCAATGATGCGAACTGGAAGGATTTCCATAACAGGTTCTCATACACTCTGTCATCACTCGCAGCGCCGGTTCAGATATCGGAGTCGTTGAAGCACAATCTGCATATATCTCTTTCATTCTTTTTCCTTCCTGTACAGAATATCCTGTTTATGGTACAATTGACAACAATAAGGTTTCAATAAATCAAAATTGATGTAAAGGATATATTATGTTTTAAAAGCCAAAAGAAACGTTATCTCACCGTTACATGCCATGAAGCCGTTCTCTATGAAGGATATTGGACAGAGCTTCCACTGGCAGAAGAAATTATTCTTGAGAAAAGTATCGAATTCTTCAATGACAAAGAACCCTGTGCAATCCACAGAGGTGCTGTGCATCTGCGCCTTCTGGCCGAATTGGAGCAGCTTTTCTCATCTTCCGGTTTCCAAAGCCTGTTCTGTCTCTACACCGGTTTTCCTTCAGATTGCAGCATTCAGTTTTCAGAAAAGTAACGGTACCGACAGCATAAACATATCTTAAATTGTCAATAACAAACAGGTTAGTCCGGCCGGGAATCCGGTCAGACTAACCCTTTAAATGCTCTTATTTTCCCTGAGCTTCCATATATGCGTCATAAGTGCGCTGGTACGCAGCGACATACTCGTCTACACCCATGCTCTTAAGTTTTTCGATATAAGCATCCCAATCCTTTTCAATATCCAGACTTCCATCAATAAACTGTACTAAAGCCTGATTTACATAACCACCAATCGTCAGAGTTCCTTCTGTTACAATCTTTGCATCCTCTCCCTCAAAGGACAGGTTCGGAACCAGTGTATCCACATCGGGTGCATACTGACTGTAAAGCTCTGCACACTGCTGGAAGAAGTATTCTCCAGAATAACTTGGATCTGCAACTCTCATGTTTCCTCTAAATTCAGCCGTTGAGCCTTGAATCATGGCATCCGGTGTATACCGATAATTTGCATATGTCTTGGACAATCCACCATCTTTTACATAATCGAAATCCTCAGGAACGGTAATCTGTTCATAGGTAGGGGTTCCACCACTCAGAGAAACACCTTCATCGGTATACTTCCAGGCAATACCTTCCGGACCTCCTCCAATATGATGTACTGCATCCTCCGAAGCCATGAAGTCAAACAGTGCTACTACGATTTCCGGATATTTACAGGTAGAGGATACTACTCAAGGCAGCCCTCAAAATATGTCTGGATACCACGTCCGGAATATCTGACTCCGTCAGGACCTGCTACAGGAGCTAAAATCTCCCAGTTCTGCCATTCACCGTCAACCCCTGCCAGAACTCCGAATTCTCCATACCACCGCCCGCATAGACTGCTACCTTATTACCCTCTGAAGCATCTATGGTAGCTGAGAACTGGTATTATCCTGAAGGAATGTCTGATTATCCAGAAGTCCTTCCTCAAAGAGCTTATGCATATAGCGAAGACCGTCTCTGTACTCATCCTTCATGACGGCATATTCTATTTTTCCATTATTCACAACCAGTCCACCGGCAACCGTAGGATTGGTGTTACTTAGGGATTCACGCACTGGGTGAACGAGTTCATCATCCATACGGTAGGATCACTTGCCCAGCCACCAATATATCCGGTCATTGGAATCTCATCGTCAATACCATTGCCATTGGCATCATCTTCCTTTACCATCTTCAGGAAGTTGTAAAGCTCCTCCGTGGTCTCCGGATTCTTGCCGCCCAGGTATTTCTCGACCCATGGCTTGTAGATATACATACGATGCTGGTACATGCAATGGAAGCATTCATTCTCTCCTCCATAGGTATAAACATGTCCATCAGACATTGTTAAATCTGCTTTTCTCGTGGGACTTTCTTCATTCATGGTCGTCCAATTTTCCATTTCCCCCAGCATATCCTCGATCGGAAGAATCAATCCCTGCTGGCCATAGGATAACGTCTCTGCTTTCGACCATCCGGTACGCAGGAAGAAATCCGGCATGGAACCTGGATCTGTCATGATCAGATTAAGCTTCTGTGTCGCCTCATCACCGGTCAAATCATAAACATAATCCAGATGAATATTGGTCTGTTCTTCAATCCAGTCTGTAACCCAGTTATCCTGGTAGCTCGTCACACTCTGATCAGGATTATTAACAAAAACGGTAAGTGTCAGCTTTTCCTTCAGTGGGAACACCACGTCCTTCGCCGATTCAAATGCAAACGGATCCGACCCATCTGCTCCGTTATCAGCATTCTGGCTTTCGGCATCTGTGCTCTGCGCACTGTCATCCTGCTTCGTAGCTGAACCCGAGCCACAGCCTGTAAAAGCAGTTGCCATGAGTGTCAGTGCAGTTAAGACTGCCATTGACTTGTGTAACAATTGTTTTCTTTTCATTCTTTCTCTCCTTTATGATTGATTTTGATTTTATGTTAACGGATAACTCACTGGATATCCGGTATGACTGCTTTCCTGCTTACAGTCATTGATCATCCCTTGACGGAGCCGATCATAACCCCCTTTACGAAATACTTCTGCACAAATGGGTAAATAATCATTAATGGCAGTGTACTGACGATAATCGTACCATATTTCAGCATTTCTCCCAGGTACTGATTTTTCCGGATGGTTTCCGGATCTATACTGGTCTGGTTTAAGTTAATCTGGGATAACAGTAAAATTCTTCTTAATACCAGCTGCAGTGGATGAAGTTCCTGGGAATCCAGATAAATCATAGGCCAGAAATAAGAATTCCAAAGACCTACTATCGCCCACAGGGACAACACTGCAATAATCGGTGTAGACAGGGGAATTACGATTTTAATAAAAAACAGAAAATCCGCACATCCGTCCATCTCTGCTGCTTCCTGCAGCTCCTTGGGAATGGTATTTGCAAAATAGGTGCGGGCTACAATAACATTGTAAGCACTCACTGCTCCGGGAAGTACCACTGCCCAGATGGTATTCAGCATATGTAAGCTCTTTACCAGCAGATAAGTAGGAATCAGTCCTCCCGAGAACATCATGGTAAACAGGATAATCACCGTGAATACCTTCTTCCCCCGGAAATCACTACGGGAAAGAGGGTAAGCTGCAAACAATGTAAGAACCATACTGATGACTGTTCCGACGAGTGTATAAACAATCGAGTTCCAATATCCCGTCCATATACTCTTATACTTAAATACCGCACGATAGCTCTGTAAGGTAGGTTCTACCGGAAAAAGCTTCACCTTGCCACTCATCAATGCATCACCAGAGCTAAAGGAACAACTGATAATATAAATAAGAGGATATAGAACTATGATCAAAAACACAGCAAGCATGACATAATTAATGAAATAAACAACCCTGTCTTGTGTTAACTTTTTATGCTTCATCTTAACTCCTTTCACATTTCACGTACGATAGCTTTTACATGAAACCTGTCCCAGACAGTTTATTTGCAATTTTATTCGTTATGATGATCAGAACCAGACCTACCAGTGACTGGAACAGACCAATTGCGGTCGAATACGAAAAATCAGGAAATGAGGACACCAGTGACACTTTATAGGAATAGGTACTGATAACTTCTGACATTGCTACATTATTCTGATTCTGCATCGCCAGAATCTTTTCGTACCCGATATTCAGTGTACCTCCCATATTCAGAATCAGCATAATAACCGCCGTTGGAATGATCGCCGGAACATCCACATACCATATACGCTGCAGCAGTGTTGCGCCGTCAATAATCGCTGCCTCATGCTGCTCCTGATCCACACCTGCAAGAGCCGCCATGTAAATGATTGCTCCGAAGCCTATGCCCTGCCATACACCGGACCACACATACAGGGATGGAAACAAATCGGCATTTCCAAGTACATTCATATTAAATTTATTAAAAAGAAAGCTTCCTACAACACCTGTACGATTGTCAAAAATCATGTTGATGATGCCGACAAATACGATGGTTGAAATAAAATAGGGACAATAGCTTACCATCTGTACCGTTTTCTTAAACACAACATTCTTTGCATAGTTTAGTGACAGTGCAAGTATGATCGAACAAGGCATGCTTACCAGCATGGAATAAACGGAAAGCACAATCGTGTTGCGCAGGCACTCCTTAAAATTATAATTATTAAAAAATCGTATAAAATTTCGTAAGCCGTGATCGCCCGCCCAGGGACTGTTCCAGATTCCAAGACTTACCTTATAATCCTTAAACGCAAGTATTACTCCATACATAGGAGCATAGGCAAATATAAGTAACATAATAATAGGTGGTGCTATCATCACATATAACTGCCAGTGCGCACGGAAATATTGACCAAATGTCTTTTTATTTCCAATTTGTTTTTTTTTGATTTTTGTCTTTTCCGACATTTTCAATGATTCTCCTTTCTCTTTATGTCCTTTTCAAAAATCCTGTGATTTAATTTTCACATATTTAGATTCAAAAGTAAATATTCATCTCCTTTTTGAACTATTCATTTTTTATATGTCCGTTCCGACACCGAAAATACAAGGTTTTTCAATGATTACATGTCAATATTCATTTTTTCCAATGCCTTATCATTATTTTATTTTCATTCCAAAACGTTCCATTGGATCATATTCCCATCTGCATTAGATGGAAATAAAGAGTTCGCTTGCGAACTCTTCGCGCGAGCGGTGTTGCAAACGCAAAAAAAGAGACGGTCAAAGCCGTCTCAAAAACTGATTCAGGAAGTTCTTCCGTTCTCCACAAGATAAGCTGCTGCTGTAAAGTCTTTATCTGCCCTACCAAACTCTGCAATAATCCTGCTGTCCCTTAAAATATGATCTGGCAATTCAGCCGAGTTCCTAAATCTGTGAAAGATGATCAATCTCTTTCCTTCATACTCCCGGATTACCAGCTGCTGTCCTTCGGGATGATTATAACTTTCCGTACTGCATTCAATCCTCGTTGTCTTTCCGGATCTGATGACCTCTGCCGCCTTTCGGTAAAAGGAAATGGCCTCCTCCACGAGGGATAACTGTTGGGCTGTCAGATCATAAATATCACCACTTAAACACATTCTTCCCAAAAATGTGCTGGTCAGGGAATAGGTAAGGCGATCCGCATCATCCTTTGCCCTTAAAACAGCCCAGATCTGACTCTGTGCCGGTTGAATCACTCTGTGCATATTTGCTGCAATAACCGGTATTGCCAGTGTTTCATGCGCATCTGAAAAGCTTGCCTGACTGACCAGCTCCATCATGGAATACACCAGTCGGTGTCCACCACTTGAACAATTTTCTATCACAATATCCGGAATTTCTTCCTTTATCTTCCGGATAAACTGCTGGGTAGCCTTTACTTTGCGGTATAAAGCATCCCCAAGGCTGTCTGCTCCATCGCATCCCATTCCTATGGTATCATTATAATCAATCTTCAGATATCCAAACCCGCATTCCTTTAACGTTCCAATTACATCCCGGGTAAGCTGTTCGATCACCCATGGATCTTCCATATCCAGAAATCTTCTGCCGGATACCGTAAGCGGATAACCATCCTTGGACAATAAATGCTCCGTTTCGTGAAAATATCTGCTGTGAGGTCCTGCCACCTCCATTTCAAACCATAATCCCGGTATCATTCCCCTGGATCTGATATAATCTGCAGCCTCTTTTAATCCATTTGGGAATCTGTCTTTATTGATTTCCCAGTTTCCTACGCTACAGGCCCAGTCATTTGGCAGCCCATACCATCCCGAATCGATCACCAGGTATTTAACTCCCTGCCCTACCAGCCTGTCACTGAGCTTCTTAATGCTGTCTATGGTTGGATTCCCCCAGCTCGTACAGTACTCGTTAAACATAATTCCCATATCCGCATCCACAGGCGAAATATTAAGGCGCTGAGCCTTTATCAGCTTGTCGCACACATCCGCAAGGGAGTTTCCCCTTGCAATCAGTGCATCCGGTGTTGTAAAGCTTTCCCCGGGAAGCACTCTTTTCATCCATTGTCCGAAATCCCTGTCTGCAATTCCTCCCATTACATCCAGTTCCTGCACTTCCTTACAGGAAATTTCTATCTGCCATGATGATGCATGTCCCATAAGGATTCCTGTGAATTCTTCTGTTTCACAATCCTCCAGTGCCAGAAAAGGAAAATATTTTCTTACAGGCATGGATCCCACATTGCCGAATTTTTCGATTCTTCTGGCACAACCGTTCCAGGATTTTTCAAGATGCAGCTCCTCTATGGTTTCCGTCCGCAGCCTGCCTTCTGCACTCCAGAAGCTCTGAAGCCTGTGGATTTTGTCCGCCTTAATACCTTTTAAAGCAAATGAAGCAAGCATCTCCATAACTACTTCTTTTTCACTGTTATTTTTAAATTCTGTATATACTCTGGCGACCTGGTTCTCTTTTTCTTCAAAGACCCTGACCTCATACCCCCGCTCGTCTTTCCATAGCGTTACCTTTTTATTTTTTTCTTCCGAGGTTTTTATTTTTACCAGGTTTTCTGTTGTCTGACTTCCTGCCATGCTCATTCCGCAGGAAAATCCGCCCGCATACCCGTCTCCCATTAATTTGCATTCTGCAATAAATTCCATAATCTGCTCCTTTTCCTTACCGGAATCCGGTTCCTTTATCAGCTTTTCCGGTATTCCGATGTGCTGATGCCTGTCACTCTCTTGAATGCCCTGCAAAAAGAATTGGTAGATCCATAGCCAACCATCTCACTGATTTTATTGATGGTCAGATCCGTAGTTTTAAGAAAATCCTTTGCTTTCTCAATTCTGATGTTTTCAATGTAGGTGGATAGATTGATTCCATGAGTCTGCTTAAACAGGCTGGACAAATATGGCTGGCTGATGTCAAACTGATCCGCAAGCAAAGCAAGTGACAAATCCGGATCACCATATCTGGCATCTATATAGGAAATAATTCCATTGGCTATCATGTCCCCGTCCCGCATCTTTTTCTGCATATTCATAAACCTGCAGATATCCCTGAAAAGATTTAATGTAATTGTAATCTGGCTCAGTACCGGCATATTATTATTTTTTTCGAGCTGCACATAATATGCCGTATACTCGTCATCTTCCAGTTTGATGATTTCCAGCAGCCTGATCAGAATGATCTGGAGATCCGTAATCAGGACATGCTGCAGATAAACCGGCAAATCAGTTTCTATGAAAAATCTGGTGACAATCCCCTGCAGATAATCATGCAGACCATTCTCGTCTCCCGCAATCACAAAATGGGTAAGTTTGACCTGCATATCACTGGACGGATATCCGATGGAATGATTATTTCCTTTACTGTACCAGATAATATGCTCTTCATTTCTCTCCTCCTCATTGTAGCAAAGGTACGAAGCATTCTGATATGAATCAACGATTTTATCCGCCCTCTTCTCAATACTTCCACCATAGACAAAAACTTTCTGAGCCATGACAGCCGGCATTTCCAACTTGATGTAGGAAACCAGTTCATCTGACTTTACTTTTATCCCTTTCGCATCATCACCGGATTCATTCATAATCAGGGCAAACTGTCCTTCTCCCAGATCTGTATACAGACTGTCCGGTCTCTTTTTTTCAACCAGTTCCGCCAAAGATGCGGTAAATGTATTAAAAAATCTTTGCTCTGTCTCTTCCAGCGAATCGATCAGCATATGGAACCGGAACAGCAGAACGCAGAACACCCTTCCTTCCAAAGGCCATTTCAGGTAATCTGCCATTCCGGTAATCTCCTTTTCATTCTGAAAGTCAGAAAATAAAAGCCGGTTTACAAACGCTGTTTTCAGATATGGTTTCTGCATATTGATTGCATTTGACAAATCGGTATTGTTTTCAACCAGATCATTAACCGTATTAACAATACTGGAAATTACCGTATCGTGCCCTTCCAGATCTTCCGTTTTAATGGACATCTTATTCAGCATATCATTGATCGGTGTTGCATTCTTCTTGGATATATAATAACTCAGCACCACATCCGCAATTACCCCTACAATAATAAAAAGCACCAGCATACTGATGCAGTCCATCAGCCGGTCATTAATAATATTATTCGGCACCAGATAGGAATAGCGCAGTCCGGAAGCTTCTGACTTATAGGAGATCAACATATATTTGATACCCTGCAGCTTTACCTTTTTCTGGGCAAAACTTTGTTTTTCATCCAGTCCTTCTAAAAGTGTGATCAGTTCCTCATTATAATTACCAAGACCACTTTCATCCTTACAATATAAAAGATTCCCCGCAAAGTCCTGTATTGTCAGAATACTGTTTTTCTCCGGAACCAGCATATTGGAATCAATGACATCGTCATCTAAAAAAATATATACATAAGCTGTTTCCGCACCATCAAACACTGAAATCGGTCTGGTATAGGCAAGCAGCTTATCCACCGGTTTGCTTGTGCGCGTCTTATGCATATCATATTCCTGCAAGGGAAGAAATCCATAGTGCCTTCCTTCCCTTGCAAGCTCCGTCTTCCAGTTTTCGAAGCTCCCCACATCTTTCCTGCTCATATACAATGTGTAAAATTGCTCATAGGTATAAACAATCGATTTATTGATCACCACTTCTGAATTATCAAAGAAAATAAAATAGTTATACATTTCCTGATTATCATGGTACAGATCTGGCAGGGATGTCTGCAGTTCGTTTATTTTATATGTATTGGGATAGGCCATTACATCCGTCATATTCTTAAATTTATTCACTTCAGCCTTAGACACCAGACTGTCCGCCAGTCGAACTGTTTCAGAAGCCACTGCATCAAATCTTGCTGCCGCATGAACCAGGTCGTTTTTACGTGAAGAAATATCATCCTCATTTATCACAAAGAACATATAGGAATAATAGGTACAGCATATGATCATCGGAATCAGAAGCACAAAAAGTACATGATAAAATAATGTTTAAAACTCTGTCTTCTTTCCTTTTCTGCATATAAAGCATCCCCATTCATTCTTGTCATCCAGCGATCAGCATCTGACAGGATTCCATTCCGTTTTCCCTGATGCGAGCATAATTTCGTCAGCGATGTTACCATAGCGAATCACCCTCTTCATCGGATTCCCTGCCTCGATCACACAGCGGTCAAGATGTCCGTCTTTCCATTCCATGGAAACGCTTCCGCCCTGCAATTCTCAGACCTTTTACGCTTCCATCCTTCCATGCCCCGGGCAGAGCTGGCAGTAGTCTGACCGATTCCTCGTCCGACTGCAGAAGCATCTCTACAATACCGGATACCACGCCAAAGTTCCCGTCAATCTGAAATGGTGGGTGCCGGTCAAACAAATTAGAATATGTTGATTGTTCCAGCATTAATTCTATATTACGATAAGCAGCCTCTCCATCGTGCAGTCTTGCATAGAAATTAATAATCCATGCCCTGCTCCATCCCGTGTGTCCGCCACCTAAGCGAAGCCGCATCTCCAGAGTCTTTTGCTGCCTCGGCAAGTTCCGGGGTTTTATCCACAGATATCTGACGGGACGGATATAGTCCGTACAGATGAGAGATATGTCTGTGTCCGGCTCACATTCCTCATACTCTTCCATCCATTCCTTAATTCTCCCATCACTTCCAATCTGTGTCGGGGATAACTTCCCACAGGCATCCACGATCTTGTCGATGAATTCCCGCAATTTTCCATAACTCCCATTTCCTTCAGATGTACGGAAAAATCAGTTTCTTCCAGAATTTCTCCTGCTTTTATACACTGGCTGAACAGATCCCTAAGGATCTGGTTATCCATTGTCACCCCATAACTGACCGCACCCTTCTGTCCGTTCGGCAATCGATAGGTATTTTCGGGAGATACAGACGGGCACATCACCAGAACTCCGTCTTTTCAACCAGAAAGTCCAGATAAAACAATGCTGCCTCCAGCATGACAGGGAAAATCTTTTCAGGAACTCACGGTCACCGGTATATTCATAATGGGTCCAGAAATGTGTACACAGCCATGCAGGTCCCATCATCCAGTAAGTTGCCGGAATATAGATATCCTGCGGAGCGGTATCTCCGAAAGCATCCGTATTATGGTGCATCGTCCACCCTCTAGCCATACATTTTCCTGGCAGTCTCCCTGCCGTTCTTTACAAGAGTCGGGATGAAATCAAGCAGGGCTTCATGGCATTCGGACAGCCCGCATACCTCTGCCGGCCAGTAATTCATCTCCGCATTAATATTCACTGTATATTTAGAATCCCACGGTGGAAGATACTCCTTGTTCCAGATTCCTGCAGATTGGCCGGAAGACCTCCTTTCCTGCTGCTTGCAATCAGCAGATATCTTCCATAATCAAACAGTAACTTTGACAGTCCGGCATCCCCACCGACTGATCCCTTCAATCTTTCATCTGTCGGAATCGCATCCTTTTCCTCTCCTCCAAGCTGCAGGGATACTCTGTGATAAAGAGCCTGATAATCTGCAATATGTCTTTTCTTTACTTCCTCATAGTCCTTCGCACATGCCTCAAGCAGAATTGCTTCTGCTTTTTGTCAGATTCTCCCAAATCTGCTCTCCGGAACCATGCGTAGCTGTTCCATTCCTGATATCCTGAAAATCCGTGCAGGCTGTCAGATACAGTATAACCTCATCTGCTCCCTCCACGCAAAGATGTTCTCCCATTGCGAATACTCTTCCACCCTTTGCAACCGCTTTTAAAACTGTTGTAAAGTGTGTGCCGCCTTCTCCCAGACCCCCGTACAGAAAGACTGTATCCCGGAAAGTCTCCCGACTCCATCTAGGAACCGGTCTCTCTCAATCTCGCCCGCAGACTGATCATGCCCGCTGCATCTGCTGCAAACCGGATCACCATACAATCTTCCGGTTTCGAGACAAACACTTCCGTTCATAGCGCACATCTCCCTGTAAAAGGAAACTCTGCATATGGCTTGCTCCAGATCCAGTTCACGGACAAACTCCTTACATTCCTGTTCTGTATCCAGATCCGATATCAGATATAAATCTCCCAGTGTCTGATATGTCCGCTGTGTACTGGGACATCCGGAAAGTGCCGTCGGCATCAGTTTTTCCGCCTGTTCAATCTCTCCGCCAAATATCAGTTCCTGATTTTTCAAGATTTCCTAAAGCATCCGGATTATTCCGGTTCAGCGGCTTTCCATACCATATGCTTTCCTCATTTAACTGTATTCTCTCATAATCCGTTCTGCCGAATACCATTCCTCCCAGCCGTCCGTTTCCAACCGGAAGTGCTTCCTCCCACTCCCAGAACCCGGCTGGCTGCCGATACCACAATCTGCTCATCATCGCCTACCTCCTATCGCCTACATGTTATTTCTATATCATTAGTTCATATTCTGCTCCAATAACAGCCTCAAAGAAAAATCTCCTCTCTCAGAAAAGCAAGGTAAAAACAAAACAAAGAAAAAATACTGTACACCAGTTTGATCATCGGCAGGATCTTCAGTGACAGATGGGACGCCGACATCACGGATTTCCCCTGGATACCAGTACCGTCAGCAGAACCATCGGCACACACATTGCAATCAGATAGATTACCAGGTTTCCTGCCAATTCCGGGTTAAATCCGGCATTTTGCTCCACCATATAAAGAGAGGCCAGATAAACCTGTCCGTGCACAGGAACTCTCCTGCGGAAATCACAATTCCCAGAAGAAATAAGGCCGGATACCAGAATTGCCCCGGTATCCTCGTAAGCCTGTTAATCATTTTGTGATTCCACTTCCGGAAGCGTTCCGGAGCTGAAATCTTGTCCTGCCATACTCCTTTTCAGGACATGGATAAAATCGATCAGATAAAACACACCAAAGATAAAAGCCAGTACTGCAAAGAAAGTTCAAGTCCCTTCTGTACCGTCCGGAACAGGGTATTCTCAATCACGCCAAAAGTGTTCCGATCGTAAATCCCAAAAGCAGATAGGTAAGAAATTTTCCTGCCAGATAGGTGAAACTTCCCCGTAAAGCTGCGTTTCGACATGAGAAGTATGGACAGAACCATCAACAGCATTGAAATCCCGCATGGGTTTAAGCCATTAAAAATCCCGTGACCGCCAGCCGGCTCTTTGAAATTTTAACGCTTTCTTTCTCTCGGCAAGCTCTTCTATTATGTCCTTCCAGGATCCCTGTGCTTCTCCGCTTTCCAGCATTCCAACCGTACCGTTCACAATCTTCTCCGCTCCGGACAGATAACTGCTCCTGGAAAAAAGAAGCGGAACCTGTTGTCCGCTCTCCGGTACACCATATATCTTCATAAGTCTGCGAAGTATAACCGCATTTTCTTCATCCAGGATATTGTAGATCAACAGATGAAAGCTTTTATCCGACAGGCTTCCCTGCAAATACTGATCTGCCTTCTGACAGCTCTCGCAGGCTCCTGTTACAAACAAAACCAGTGTCGTATCCTCTTCACCGATCTCACTGACCTCGCGGTAAAATGCCGTATCTTTTTCCTGTTCACTTTCCATGTCTCCGTCAGTTTCTACCCCGGAACCGGATGCGGTCTTCCTGTCCTCTTCTGCCATACCGGTCTCAAGGTAGTTCACCACAGCTTCGCTGATCTCCTGATAGCTTCCCTGATATGCCATCCCATCGACGACCGCCACCGGCAGATCCGTCAGTGTGATCCCAAGTCCATATTTTCCAACCGTTTTTTCAAAATGGGATGCACCACTTTCTTTATAGACGTTATAAACGGTATAATCCTGATTTTCAATCCCCGCTTTGGCAAAACGGTCTGCTATTTCCTGACGGAATTTTTCCTCCTCATGACAGCTCTCGCAGGGAGCAAGAACAAACAGCTCTATCGGTTCTTTCTCTGCCTCCCGCACGTTTTTAACCGGGTCTCCGGTTCTGCGCGCTGCGTTATAAGCGATTCCTGTCACGACAAGCATCAGGACAGCCAGCATGACAATGAGGTATCTTTTCCAGAGGGAAGACCTCTTTGTTCCACGATCCGATTCTTCAGGCTTCCGATTTTTGATCCACATCGTTCTTCCCTCCCTTATCATCATCTGGCGATTCTCTAAGTGTGATATTTATAGATATCAAATTCAGTATTACACATATACATATAAAAGTAAATCTTCACTTATACTTTGAAATTATTCATTTATTACCGTTTTGAGTACGATATTCATTTTTATCCGGCAATATTCATAATTTCATATGTTTTACAGAAGCATTCTGATTTCTGTACGGAAGCTGCCAAGCTGCGCATTCTCTATCACAAGTTCTGCGCTTCCCTGTTCATAGCCGCTCCGGATCACAGCCGTGGCTCTTCCCCTGAAGGAATATGTTTCAGGCTGTGTATAGTTGTCCTCAGTCACAGGATTGGCGCTTCCAAAGCCGGAAAGCTCTCCCACTCCTGATAAAACTGCCTTCAGAGGAATCTGCGCATCCGTTACCAGCAGACCATTCTGATCCAGAATCTCAATCTGTACAAAAACCACATCATGTCCATCCGCACGAAGCTCCTTCTTCTCCGGTATCAGACGGATTTCTGCCGGTTCTCCGGTTGTTGCCAGCCGGTCCCTGCTGACTTCCATTCCGTCCGTATAGCTTACCGCTTCGAGTACACCCTTTTCATAAGGAAGCACAAACCGGACTGAATTCGGCAAATTTCCATCTTTCTGAACCTCCTTTTTCCCAACAGACACTCCATTCAACAGCAGTTCCACTTCCTCTGCGCCTGAAAAAGCTATAACCTCGACCGGTTTTCCTTCAAAGCCTGTATAATTCCAGCATTTACGTGCATCCGTAAACCCCCACATACTGATCACTTCTGCCTTACCATAATTCTGCGGCTGCATAGAATACAGATATGTCTTTTCACTTCCCCATACCACACTGCGGTAATCTCCCTGGGGCTTCCGGATACCTGTTATATCAAAATCGGCATCATTGGCAAGCCGCCACGGATAATAGGTTGTGGAAGATGGCATAACAGCCCACGGCCCTTTTTTGGCAAGCGGATCCGTCTCCTCTACAAACAGGGATTTTCCGATTCCGGCTTCTCCGATATAATCCCATGCTGTCCAGGTAAATTCTCCGATCACATAAGGAAGCTTTTCTACTACCGGCCATCGGAATCCAATTTCCCTCGGAAAATTTTCAGACCCCAGAATGACACGTTCCGGGTAAAGCTCATGATCCCGTTCATAGAGATCCTCCATGTAGTTGTAGCCTACCACATCCAGACCATTGGTAAAGGCCTCGGTCTGTTTTTCCCAGAAATCTGCTTCCTTTTCCGTGGCTGCATTTTGTGTCTGATCCTGCCCCTTTGCCATGGCATCGTCCAATCCGCTCCAGAAGGAGCAGATTCCATTGCTGACCGGTCTTGTCGGGTCTAAGGTCCTGATACACTCTGCAAGCTTTGTGGCAGTGGAATAGCCCTGATTCAGTCCACCTCTTTCCGGTATTTCATTTCCTGTAGACCACATGATAACCGATGGATGAACCCGGTCTCTTTTGATAAACGCGGTCAGATCCTTCTCCCACAGAGCTGCAAAATACTGGCTGTAATCGCCGGTACGTTTCGCCATTCCCCATGCATCAAAAGCCTCGTCAAAAATATACATTCCCAGTCTGTCACAGGCCTCCACAAGTGCTCCGGATGGAGGATTGTGTGCGGTTCTGACTGCATTGAAGCCGGTTTCCTTAAGCTTCCTTATCTTTCTTTCCTCACACTCATATAAACTGACTGCTCCCAGCAGGCCATTGTCATGATGAACACAGCCTCCCTTAAGCTTGACAGGCTTTCCGTTGATCCTAAGTCCCCTTACGGAGTCAACCGTGATGGTCCGTATTCCAAACAGTGTCTGTGCTTCATCCACAGTCTGTATCGGAACCGGATTGCTATGGGTACGGAAAACACTCTGATCTGTTACGGTTGCCTTTACGATATACAAATTGGGATTTTCCGCATCCCAGAGTACCGGATCCGAAAGATGAATGGAAATTCTGGCTGTTTCCCGGTTATTCTTTCCAACTTCAATCATGCGCCTCGCTTCCGCCACAGCTTTTTCCTCCGGCTCACCTTCCTTCCACAATTCCACCTTTACTTCCACCATATGGTTCTCCAGTGTCTCATTTCCGATCTCCACCTGTGCCTCCAGAAAGGCAATCTGATCCGTAACTTCCCTGGTAACCACGTTAATTCCATCCGGCAGGATAAATACTCTCGGACTGTGGCACAGGGTCACTCCCCGGAACAGACCGGAACCGGTGTACCATCTTGAACTGGGCTGCACGCCGGTATTTACGTTAATCGTAATTCTGTTCTCTTCACCAAAGGTCACATAATCCGTCAAATCAACATAAAAAGGAGAATAGCCATAATGATGTTCCCCCACCTTACAGCCGTTCACATCAATAGAGGTATGCATCATTACCCCATCAAACTGCAGTCCTACCAGATCCTTTTCCCATTCCCTGGGAATCATCACATATCTGGTATAATTGCAGGTATCCCCCGGATAATAACCGGAATCATGCTGAGCCTGTGCCTCCTTCGTCACATCAAGGTGAATCATTCCGTCATGCGGAAGATTCACAAGTTCTCCCGGATCCCACTGCAGCATGCCCACAGAGTCCAGCATTCCTCGTCTGAAACACCATTTTTCATCTAAATTGATACGTTGCATTCTTTTTCCTCCTCTTCTGATCTTACATGATCAAATGATTTTTTTATCGCTTCAGAAGCAAAAGCTTCCGCTTGTACAGAATCGTTACTCTTTCTCTACCATATATACCTTCCGGATCTGATAAATCCTGTCTATATTGCTCCACTGGGATTCCGGTGTCATCACCTCTGTGCTGAGAGTCCTGTCTGCTTCCTTCCAGGTCAGTCTGGTAAGACGATATTTTCCCTCTTCATAGTCATACCCCTCACCCTCATCCTCGTAGAAGTCGAAGCAGCCATCCCGGCCGGTATAAACCGTAACGCAGCAATTACCGTCAAGCTCCTTTGTGGAACCGGCAAAGTCTGTCTTCAGGAGGATCCCTCCTTCTTTGACAAATAATGGTATTCGGTCAATAGATGCACAGACTTCAATCCACTGTCCCCTTCGTAATAGGTATTGGTCCAGTAATCATACCAGCCGTGGCCTCCGGCAGATATACCCTTCTTGTTTTAACGGTATCCGTAAGCTCTGCCGAATTTTCTCCATAATACATAGGTTCTGTGACCGGACAAACCATCAGTTCTTCTCGAACAAATACTGATCCATAATATGAAAACTGCTGTTTCTTCCGGATAGGCAAAAGCAAGCAGCTTCATCATGGAGCGATCCTTCAACCAGCACAGGCCTGCACAGGAATAAATATAAGGCATCAGTGTATATCTCAGATGATTCATTTGTACAAGAGCATCATAAAGGGATTTCTGTATTTTCAAAATGCCAAAGTTCTCTTCTGCAGTCTGTTCCATGCCCGCGGAATACCGGAAGGAAGCATGCCCATTGATACCATCTCACGAACAATTCACGATATCCCAGATCCTCTGTTCCCGCATCATAATGTCCCTTCCAAAACCAAAGTTCCCATTCTTTACGAAAATGCACCTATATCCACTGTCCAGAACGGCAGACCACTGGCACTGAAATGTAAGCCTGCTGCAATCTGTTTTCGAGTGTCTCCCATGAAGCTTCTATGTCTCCTGACCAGAGGACTGTTCCAAAACGCTGCTGCCCGGTCCATGCACTTCTGGTAAGATTAAAACTCTTTTCTCATTATCCTGCTCCCTCTTTGTCCCTCGTAAATTCCCTGTGCATGATATAACGCATAGGCATTTGTTTTTCTGCGGGAAGATGGTTTTCCGTTGTTTCACAGTACTCGGCATACATTTTCGCCGGTTCTGTTCTTTCCACATGATTCCATTCCGAGTAAACGGTTCACTGCTGTCACACCACCATGCATCAACCCGTGCGCATACAGTCCTCTTTTACCTGCTCCCAATACAGCTGTCTTCCTTCTGCGGATAAGGCGTTATAAATGCTGCATCCCGGCAAAGAAGCTGTCTTTCCGCAAATTCTTTATAATTCTCTGTCTCCTGATCCATGTTAGGCCATATGGACAGCATAAAATGCACCTGCGCCTCATGAAGCTGTTCCATCATATCGTCCGGATCCGGAAAGCGTGTTTCATCAAAGGTTTTCTGTCCCCAAAGATTTCCTTCCACGAGCACCAGTCGAGAACAATTCCATCTAGGCCAATATTACGCTCACGATACTCCTTTACCGTATCCAGGATTTCTTTCCGGGTTTCATATCGTTCCTGAGACTGTATATATCCATATGCCCATCTTGGTAAAATTGTGGCTTTTCCGGTTAAGCTCCGATATTGTGCAATTACTCCATCCATGGTCTCACCATTGATAAAATAGAAATCCATTTCCGGATCTGCCTCAGTGTAAATATAAGAACCATATAACGTATCACTGAAAATCAATGGACTATAGGTGTCCACCAGTATCCCATATCCTAATGTAGAAACAAGCATCGGTATGGCTATCTTCCGGTTTGCCTGATGCAGGTACAGTGTCTGTCCGCGCAGGGAGGCAAATCTCCTCATGCTGTCCAAGTCCATATAAGGCTTCGTTTTCGGCCCATTCCAGATACATTCTTGTATGATAGCTTTTGCCAAGCGGTACTTTGGCAGCTTCCATAACTACCTCTTTATCCCCATCCGGTGTATGTACCTTCTCGATCCTGCTGCTTTGTGCTTCCAATCTGTAAACCGTAAATTCCTCCAGATTTTACTTTCCCGTTCCCGCTCCTTTAACAGCTTCTTTCCATGACTGTCAAAATAGCTGTAAGAAGCTGTCTTTTATTAACAACAAGCGTAAGTCTTCTCATTTTCAGCCATATTTCCGTATCCGTTTCCATATAATCCCAATCCGGGAATACGGTTCTTAACAGCACTCGGACTTTTCTGTATTGCTGAACTCTTCCCGTTGTGTATATGTCACCCTTATAACAGCGTCATTTTTCGGCTCTATTCTATGAATTCCAGCTTCAGAATAAAGATAAAGGGAGTTCTCTTTCTTTCGGCTTTTTCAATTGCCCTGCTTTTCCCTTTCACGACATTCAGCATATCTTTTCCTCCATCGGGTAACATAACCCTTTCTTCATATTTTGAAAACGACTCATCGTATTACGGATTCTAAGCTCTCACGATACTATTATAGTTCATCCGTTTTAGATTATTAGTATTACATCTGCCATTTTTCACAAAAATATGTCGTGTTATTGTAACTTTATCCGTTGTAGCAAAGAAGTTCCTTATACTTTCAGGAAATCTTAGAACACAGTCTTTTCTTAAACAATTCTGGATTTATGATATAGTTTCCAGATAACATTTTCCCAGACATATTTCTCCATCCGCCTGCTTCACCACTAGTGAACTCTGCCAGTCCTCCGGTCTGACATTCTTCTTTTGTCTGCGCGGAGATCAAATTGCCGAGAGAATAATAAATCAGCATTTTGTGTTGTGGCAGATCCTTTTCCATCCGACAGAATCTGCCTCATATGCCGTTCCATCCTTTTCAACAATCTCCCACTTCTGCACGACATGAGGATGCGTTCCGATCACTGCATCGACTCCTCCCAGTAAAAGAAGTCCCTGTAATATTCCTGCTGCTCGTCAATTTCTGTTTCATACTCCGTTCCCCAGTGCACAAACACCATTACAACATCTGCCCGGCTCTTTGCATAGGAAAGCTGCCGGTGCATACGTTCTTCATCTCCAAGCTTTTCTACCAGATGAGGATAGCCTTCCGGCTCCGGCATGCCGTTTGTCCCATAGGTGTACCCGACAAAGGCAAAGCGGATTCCATTGATTTCCATGAATTTTACGGCAGCCTCCGAAGCTTCACTATAGCTTTTCGCAGACTGCGCTCCCACATAGGAAATTCTTTTCATCCCAGAAAGCCGTCGTCGTATTGATCCCGTAAATTCCCTGATCCAGTGCATGATTATTGGCAAGGGTAATGAGATTGAATCCGGCCCTTTCCATGGCATCCCCTACTTCTGTCGGCGTTTCAAAGCGGGGATAGCCGCTGACTCTCTTCGGGTCTGTCACAAAATTGTCTCCTGATTTACGGCTGCCAGATCTGCATTCTGAAGCTTATCCCGGACAGAGTCATAAAAGGAATCGTACAAATTCTCTGCTGTCACTTCTCCGGCTCTTTGCTTCTTCTGTTCTGCTGCGAGCAGACTTAGGTGGATCAGATTATCACCTGCACAGACCACCTGAGCCTGCTGCTCCTTTGACTCTCCTGCATATTTAAGTCCAAAGTCCTTCCAAATCCAGCAGGTACTTGTACCATCCTCAGCAATACGGTCTTTCCCGGTATAAATGTCAGGCTCAGGCCCAGCTCCTGCCCCGTTATTTTGTAAATCCCGACCGGTTTTAGATCCTTCAGACGATATCGGGTGAGAATCAAACTGTTTTTCCTGCCCGGGCAATTGACCCAATCTCTTTCCCAAGTGAAGAAGACATCCACACCGGTCTCATCACATCTGTACTGATATTGCGTTCTCTGTCTTTTCCTTCTTCTGCTTCTTTTTCTATAATTTTGTCTGCTTCTTCATCCTGGGCTTTTACATATTCATTATTCTGTTCCGGATACTCCTGCAGCCGGTAAATGAAGATATGCTGCTCCAGACGGATGTCATTCTTTTTCTCCCAGACGGGAAGATGCCTGCCATAGCTCCCATGCTTCCAGATAAGCAGTACCAGCTCTTCCTGCTGATCCCTGTCAATATCCATTACCAGAACATCCTGCACCTGCCAGTCCGCCGGAGTTTTCCATATGTGCTCCGATTGATCTCTTTTCATAAATCGATGACGGTCTCCGGCATCCTCCATATCCGTTTTCACCACCCGGAGTGTCCGGTTTTCAAAATCACCTCACAGCCTTCATAAAAGAACTCCTTTTCGTTCCAGGTAATCCAATGCGGCAGAAAAGCTCCATACCACCACACAGGTGAAAACAGCAGTGATGCTTACCACCACTGCTATTCCACCTGCTATAATCCATTTTGTATGCCGGACTGCCTTATCCGTCCCAGGAGTACCGGTAGCTCTTCGTCCAGGACGGCTGTTCCACTTTATTGTCATACTCATACTCCATATCGTCATTCAGTTCCATGCCGATCATCTGTCTCCATTCGGAGTCTGTCATCCGGCTGTCAATCGGTACCGTAAATTCATAATAACTGAATGTACCGCCTACTGCAAGCCGCAGCTTTCCATCCACCGGCACAACCACAGAAATTCTGGAAACTCCACCAATGGCTTCTTCCAGAATTGTGCCGGGAGTTTGACACATTGAAATTCAAAAAAGGATACCGCAAAGCCTTGAAACAGGCTTATTTTTTTGTCAAATTTTTATTTTTATTATATAGTAATATTTAGTGATGTATGATATAATAGTGACAGAGGTGATTATTGTGCGTATAACAACATCAAAATCGAAAAAATTCCGAGTCCTTTTACATCACTCAGTCCTATACAAATGCCAATGGGAAAAGTACTTCAAAAACCATCCGAAAATTAGGTACGTTAGCTGAATTATCAGCGCAGCTCCACACAGATCGTGATGGAGTTGTTGAATGGGCTAATGAACAGGCGCGTCTTGAGACTCTGAAATATAAAAGTGAAAAAGAGGATGCTACTGTTATGATTCCGTTTCATTCCAACAGACTTATGGACTATCATAAACAGAAACTTTTTTCTAGTGGATATCTTTTCCTTCAATCAATTTATTATGGGCTTAAACTCGATTCTGTCTGCAGAAAAATCAAAAGCCGACATAAATTCGAGTATGATCTTAATGCGATTTTATTCAATCAGAAGTTTATAAAAACAGCTTTTTCCTTGGTGACAGAATGGATCGAATCCTTTATTATGATTGCACAAACTACTACTTTGAAATCGAACAGGAAGATGGGGATAAAAAATACGGAAAAAGCAAGGAACACCGTCCGAATCCCATTATTCAAATGGGACTTTTTACAGATGGTGACGGAATACCGCTGGCTTTCTCACTTTTTCCCGGAAACCAAAATGAGCAGAAATCCTTAAAGCCTTTAGAAACTAAGATTCTTCAACAATTCGGTTGTGAGAAATTTATTTATTGCAGTGATGCCGGGCTTGCTTCCGAAGATAACCGTGTACTCAATCATATGGGACAACGGGCATTTATTGTCACTCAGTCAATCAAAAAGCTGCCTGCCGAAGACCGGGCATGGGCTTTAAATAAAACAGGATTCAAACGTCTCGCTGATAATAAACCTGTTGACCTCACAAAACTGACCGATGATGATGAGAACCAGCTTTATTATAAAGATGAACCATTTACGACAAAAAAACTGGATCAAAGATTGATCATAACCTACTCCCCTAAATATGCCGCTTATCAGAAAGCTATCCGCGCAGAGCAGATTTGTCGGGCAGAAAAAATGGTTGCAAATGGCTCTCTAAAAAGACAGCATAAAAATCCAAATGATCCTGCAAGATTTGTAAACAAGGTAGCTGTAACCACCGAAGGAGAAAAAGCCAAGATCCACTATTATCTCGATACGGATAAGATTGCTGAAGAAGAAATGTATGACGGTCTTTATGCGGTATGCACAGACCTGCTTGATGATGACGTTGCAGATATCTTAAAAGTCAGCGAAGGAAGATGGCAGATCGAAGACTGTTTCAGAACTATGAAAACAGACTTTGAAGCCAGACCCGTTTACTTAAACCGTGAAGACCGAATTAAGGCTCATTTTCTTACCTGTTTTCTTGCTCTGTTACATTTCCGGTTATTAAACCGCTCCTTGAAAGGGACTTATACCACAGAACAATTACTTCACACTTTAAAAGACATAAAATTTACGGATATAGAAGAACAGGGCTTCATGCCGGTATATGAGCGTCAGGAAATCACTGACGATCTCCATGAAACCTGCGGATTCAGAACGGACTATCAATTCATAACAAAACGGAAAATAAAAGGAATTCAGAAAAAAAGTAAGCGGAGATAAAACATTACTATATTTCGTGTATGCAGATAAAAGTGCCACACCCCTTGTATTAGCAAGGCTTTGATAAGGATGGTAGTAGAAAACCAGTAAAATCAAGGCTTTGCAGACAGCAGGCAGACGGTGCTTTTATAAAAAATGAATATGAAGATAGAAAAAGACGCATTTTTGAGATTTGCGTCTTTTTCTATTGGGCTTTCTGCTTTACCTTGAAACATTAGCAGACAACAACAAACGCCATTAAATGGACTTCCATTGATGGTGTTTTTTTATTGTCTGGAAAGGAGCAGAAAAATGGAAATAACACATGAAAAAGTAAAACGAAAGGCAGTTTATGTGTGCCCTTAAATTAGGAAGCCTGTTTGATGGAATTGGCGTGTTCCCTCTTGCGGCTTCCCGTAATGGAATCATTCCCGTTTGGGCAAGTGAGATTGAAAAATCCCCGATTGCCATAACAAAACGCCATTTCCCCGGCATGGAACATTTAGGGGATATTACAAAGATACATGGAGGACACATCCCTCCCGTCCATATTATTACATTCGGCTCTCCCTGCCAGAACCTTTCTAAAATCGGAAAGCGTGAGGGACTGGCTGGAAGCAAATCAGGTCTGTTTTTTCAGGCTATCAGAATTATAGAAGAAATGAGGTGTGCTACAAATGGGTTATATCCAGTTATCGCTGTTTGGGAAAACGTCATGGGAGCGTTTTCTTCAAATGACCGGATGGATTTTAGAGCCGTGCTGCAATCATTTTCCGATACCGAAATTTCAATGCCTCCTACTGGAGGATGGGCTAACGCCGGTATGGTGCGAGGGGGAAAAACTGACCTGTGCTGGCGGCTCATGGACGCCCAGTATTGGGGAAAGCCCCGGCTTGTTCAGCGAAGAAAAAGAATCTTCCTTGTGGCGGATTTTAGAGGACAGCGTTCCGCAGAAATACTATTTAAGCCCCGCGATATGTTCCCGATTCCTCCGCCTTGCACAGACTACGGGCTGCCCGCCGCCGGAGCCAGTCGAATATCTCTTGATAAAACAAGGGGGAAGATACCCATCATCCGCCCCTTTCAGGAACGACGTATGCGGAGTGCTGCAAAATCAGGAAACCAGTCTGCTTTCCTCGCAAGTTTCGGACGGCCAGATGAACCTTTTCCAACTTTACTGGCAAAAGCAGTCAATATGATTTCATTCTGGTATGAGGGGGAAGAAAAAGACGGAGTTCTCCGAAATTTGACACCGGTTGAGTGTGAGCGCCTGATGGGATTACCGGAGGGGTGGACGGCATATGGAAATTTAGGACAACCCATTAGTGATAATGCAAGGTGCAAAGCACTTGGAAACGCAATCGCCCTGCCGTGTGCTGATTACATCATGGCAGGAATAGCAGAAACCATACATGAATAAGAAAGGCGGTTTTGTATGACAGAGAAAAATCGTTCTCCTCCGTTGTCGGGTGGAACATCAACAGAAGCTATCGAACCAACTATATTATTTCAGAAAGGACAGGTACATCTATATGGAATTAAAATTCGTTATCCCCAACATGGAAAAGACATTCGGCAACTTGGAGTTTGCCGGAGAAGACAAAATAGAACAGAGAAGAATCAACGGACGCATGGCGGTACTTTCTCGCAGCTTCAACCTTTATTCAGACGTACAGAGGGCAGATGATATTGTGGTTATCCTCCCTGCCGAAGCCGGAGAGAAACACTTTGACTTTGAAGAACGTGTAAAGCTCGTCAATCCCCGTATCACCGCAGAGGGCTATAAAATCGGCACAAGGGGCTTTACCAACTACATTTTGCACGCTGACGATATGGTAAAAGCGTAAGGAAAAGGAGGACATCAGACTATGAGATTAGCAAACGGAATCGTGATTGACAAGGAAGCAACATTCGGGGCATTGAAATTTTCTGCCCTCCGTCGTGAGGTTCACCTCCAGAATGAAGACGGCTCGGTATCAGAAGAAATCAAGGAGCGTACCTATGACTTAAAATCCAGAGGACAGGGGCGTATGATTCAGGTTTCCATCCCTGCCAGCGTGCCATTAAAGGAGTTCGATTACAACGCAGAGGTGGAACTTATCAATCCGGTGGCAGACACCGTAGCAACGGCTACCTTTTCAGGGAGGCAGAGGTGGACTGGTACATCAAGGCGGAGGATATTATCCTGAAAAAAGGGGCTGCCATGAATCCTCAGCCACCAAAGAAAGACGCTCCCCCTGCAAAATAACAGATAAATAAGAGAAAAATGAAAGGAGGATTGTTTCCATGAAGCAGCTTTTCCCCCGTGGAAAACGTATCCGCCCCACGGATAAAGACCTTGTGTTCCATACTGCCCTTGCCACCCTGTTCCCTGTCTTCCTGCTGGTTGTCCTGCTGTTTCATATCCGGCAAATAGCCGGAACCAACTGGCAGGAAGTGTCCCTCTCCCAGATAGTACAGTATGTAAATATCCCTTACCTGTTATTCAGCATGGGCGTAGCAGGGCTGGTGTGCCTTACAGCAGTTCTTCTGTTCTGGCGATACCGCAGGGATGAAGTAAAGCAGCTCATCCACCGCCAAAAACTGGCAAGGATGGTGTTGGAAAACAAGTGGTATGAATCAGAGCAGAGAAAAGAAGACGCTTTTTTCAAGGACTTGTCTTCCAGCCGTTCCAAAGAAACCATCACTTACTTTCCCAAAATCTATTACCGGATGAAACAGGGCTTGCTCCATATCCGTGTGGAAATCACCTTGGGGAAATATCAGGAGCAGCTCTTAAACTTGGAGAAAAAGCTGGAAAGCGGCTTGTACTGTGAGCTGACGGATAAGGAATTAAAGGATTCCTATGTGGAGTACACCCTACTTTATGATACCATTGCCAACCGTATCTCCATTGAAGACGTACAGGCAAAGGACGGCAGGCTCCGGCTTATGGAAAATGTCTGGTGGGAGTATGACAAGCTCCCCCATATGCTCATTGCCGGAGGAACCGGCGGCGGAAAGACCTACTTCATCCTGACCCTCATTGAATCTCTGCTCCACACCAACGCCGTCCTGTTCGTCTTAGACCCAAAGAACGCCGACCTTGCGGATTTACAGGCGGTTATGCCAGATGTGTACTACAAAAAGGAAGATATGCTCGCCTGCATTGACCGTTTCTATGAAGAAATGATGAAATGCAGCGAAGACATGAAGCTCATGGAGAATTACCGGACAGGGGAAAATTACGCTTACTTGGGACTTCCGGCACATTTCCTTATCTTTGATGAATATGTGGCATTTATGGAAATGCTCGGCACAAAGGAAAACACTGCCGTCCTCAATAAATTAAAACAAATCGTTATGCTTGGGCGGCAGGCTGGTTTCTTCCTGATTCTCGCCTGCCAACGTCCGGACGCAAAGTATCTGGGGGACGGAATCCGTGACCAGTTTAATTTCCGTGTGGCTCTGGGGCGAATGTCGGAAATGGGCTATGGGATGATGTTCGGGGAAACCACAAAGGATTTCTTCCTAAAGCAGATAAAAGGACGTGGCTATGTGGATGTGGGAACCAGCGTTATCTCGGAGTTTTACACGCCCCTTGTACCAAAAGGGCACGATTTCCTCAAGGAAATAAAAAAGCTCACAGACAGCAGACAGGGAGTGCAGGCGGCGTGCGGAGCGAAAGCCGCAGAAACGGACTGACCTGCTGTGGCTGGTGTGCCGGAAGGCACGCCAGCATAAACCCCTCGTATCTAACAGAGGGGTACAAATCGACAGACAACAACCAAACAACAGGGCAGAATCCCACGGTACACAAGGGATTTTCCCCATATCCGGCGTATGTGTCAACAAGGCTCTGAAAGTTGACATACGCTTTTTTAGACAGGAGGGATTTTCACTGAATGAAGAAACATGGGTACGGGACATCAAAGAAAAACGGGAAATTTATGGTATCTCACAACAGAAACTTGCCCTAGCTGCCGGAATCACACGTCCGTACCTGAGCGACATTGAAACGGGCAAGGCTCACCCATCCGAAGCATTACAGGAAGCCATCACGGAAGCTCTGGAACGCTTCAACCCAGACAATCCCCTTGAAATGCTCTTTGACTATGTGCGGATTCGTTTTCCCACTACGGATGTGAAGCATATCGTGGAAGACGTGCTTCGGCTAAAGCTCCCCTACTTTATCCATGAAGACTACGGCTTCTATTCATACACAGAGCATTACTATCTGGGGGATATTTTCGTTCTGGTATCACCGGAACTGGAAAAAGGGGTGCTGCTGGAACTGAAAGGGCGTGGCTGCCGCCAGTTTGAAAGCTATCTGCTGGCACAGGAACGGAGCTGGTATGAGTTTTTCATGGATGTTCTCATGGAGGACGGCGTGATGAAGCGGCTTGACCTCGCCATCAACGACAAAACGGGAATCCTGAACATTCCCCATCTGACACAGAAGTGCCGGAATGAGGAATGTATCTCGGTCTTCCGCAGCTTCAAAAGCTACCGCAGCGGCGAACTGGTACGGTGTGGGGAAAAAGAATGTATGGGGAACACCCTGTATATCGGCTCCCTCCAAAGTGAGGTGTACTTCTGCATTTACGAAAAAGACTATGAGCAGTACAAAAAGCACGATATTCACATTGAGGACGCAGAGGTAAAGAACCGCTTTGAAATCCGGCTGAAAAATGAGCGTGCCTTTTACGCCATCCGTGACCTGTTAGAACATGACAATCCAGAACGGACAGCCTTTCAAATCATCAACCGCTATGTCCGGTTCGTGGACAGGGACAATGCAAAGCCCCGTTCTGACTGGCGTATCAATGAGGAATGGGCATGGTTTATAGGGGAACACAGGGGAAGTCTGAAACTGACAACCAAACCGGAACCCTATTCCTTTGAACGCACCCTGCACTGGCTCTCCCATCAGGTAGCACCCCACGTTAAAGCTGGCTCTCCGTCTGGATAAGATGAACCACACCCAGATTGTCCATGACATCATCACCCATGCAAGACTGACGGAGAAGCATGAAAAAATCCTGAAGCAGCAAGCCGCCGCTGCAAAGGAGGTGGTGCTTTAACGGCGGCAATCTTGAAACATAAGGAATCTTACAGGAAAGAAAGGAGCTTTTATGAATTTCGGACAGAATCTTTACAACTGGTTTTTATCCAACGCCCAGTCCCTTGTGCTGCTGGCAATCGTGGTGATTGGACTGTACCTCGGATTTAAGAGGGAATTTTCCAAACTTATTGGCTTTCTGGTGGTGTCCCTTGTAGCGGTCGGTCTGGTCTTCAATGCGGACGGTGTAAAGGACATCTTACTGGAACTGTTCAATAAGATTATCGGTGCATAGGAAACCCATTTTACACTTCCGTTATGGAGCAAGCTCTGATTGCTTCATGGCGGAAGTCCACTAGGGGCTTGGGGAGCGTAACTCCCCAAAAGGAGCATGACAGAGAATGGAGGTGACACTGTGGAAGAAATGCGGATTTACATTGCCAACTTAGGCAAATACAATGAGGGCGAACTGGTAGGGGCATGGTTCACGCCGCCTGTGGATTTTGAGGAAGTCAAGGAACGTATCGGCTTGAATGATGAATATGAGGAATACGCCATCCATGATTATGAGCTGCCCTTTGAGATTGACGAATATACCCCCATTGAGGAAGTCAACCGCCTGTGTGAGATGGTGGAGGACTTACCGGAGTACATTCAGGAGGAACTATCAGAGCTGCAATCCTACTTTGGCAGTATCGAAGAACTCTGTGAGCATGAAGACGATATTATCTGCCATTCCGGCTGTGACGATATGGCGGATGTGGCTCGCTACTATCTGGAAGAAAGCGGACAGCTTGGGGAACTTCCGGCACACTTACAAAACTATATCGACTATGCCGCCTATGGGCGTGACATGGAATTGGAGGGAACCTTTGTTGTCACGAACCACGGCGTATATGAAATCATACGGTAGACCCGTCTGTATCTCTTTCAGGAAATACAGGCGGGTTTTTTATTCAGGGCGGCTTTTGCTGTCCCCATCTTTTTAGAAAGGACGGACAACATGAAGAAAATACGAAGCTATACCAGTATCTGGTCGGTGGAAAAGGTACTCTATTCCATCAATGATTTTAAGCTGCCATTCCCCATCACGTTCACACAGATGGCGTGGTTCGTGGTATCGGTGTTTGCAGTTATGCTCTTGGGGAACCTCCCTCCCCTTTCATTCATTGACGGAGCATTTTTGAAAATACTTCGGCGTACCCTTTGCCCTCACTTGGTTCATGTGCCAGAAGACCTTTGACGGGAAGAAGCCTTACGGCTTCCTGAAATCCGTACTGGCATATCTGGTACGCCCGAAACTGACCTATGCAGGAAAGCCCGTGAAGCTGGAAAAGGAATATCCGGCACAGCCCATCACGGCAGTAAGGAGTGATATTTATGGCATATCCGATTAAGTATATCGAAAATAACCTTGTGTTCAACCATGACGGGGAGTGCTTTGCTTACTATGAGCTGCTTCCCTACAACTATTCCTTTTTAAGCCCCGAACAGAAATATCAGGTACACGATTCCTTCCGGCAGCTTATCGCCCAGAACAGGGACGGGAAGATTCACGCCCTGCAAATCAGCACCGAATCCAGCATACGGGCGGCACAGGAACGCTCCAAACAGGAAGTGACAGGCAGGTTAAAAGGACGTTGCCTGTGCAAAGATTGACGCACAGACCGAAGCCCTGATTTCCATGATAGGGGAAAATCAGGTGGACTACCGCTTTTTTTTATCGGCTTCAAGCTGCTTGTCAATGAGCAGGAAGTCACCATGAAGCAGTTTCGCAGGGAAGCAAAGACCGCTGTTTCCGACTTCCTCCATGAAGTCAACCACAAACTCATGGGGGATTTTGTTTCCATGAGCAATGAGGAAATCTGGCGGTTTCAGAAGATGGAAAAACTGCTGGAAAGTAAAATCTCACGCCGCTTCAAAGTCCGGCGGCTTGATAAGGACGATTTTGGCTATCTGATTGAGCATTTATACGGGCAGACCGGAACCGCCTACGAAGATTATGAGTATTACCTGCCGAAGAAGCGGTTTCAGGAGGAAACACTGGTGAAATACTATGACCTCATCCAACCCACCCGTTGTCTGATAGAGGAAAACCAGCGGTATCTGAAAATCGAACAGGAAGACGGGACAGTGTATGCCGCCTACTTTACCATCAACAGCATTGTAGGGGAACTGGACTTCCCATCCTCGGAAATCTTTTACTATCAACAGCAGCAATTCACCTTTCCCATTGATACCTCTATGAATGTGGAGATTGTGACAAACCGGAAAGCCCTCTCCACGGTGCGGAACAAGAAAAAAGAGCTGAAAGATTTGGACAACCATGCATGGCAGAATGACAGTGAAACCAGTACAAACGTGGTGGACGCTTTAGACAGCGTGAATGAGCTGGAATCCACCTTAGACCAGAGCAAGGAATCCATGTACAAGCTGTCCTATGTGGTACGTGTGACGGCTCCCGACTTGGAAGAACTGAAACGACGTTGCAATGAGGTGAAAGATTTTTATGACGATTTGAATGTGAAGCTGGTTCGCCCCTTTGGGGATATGCTGGGGCTGCATGGGGAATTTCTTCCTGCCAGCAAACGGTATCTGAACGATTACATCCAGTATGTCACCAGTGACTTCCTCGCTGGTCTTGGCTTCGGGGCAACCCAGATGTTAGGAGAAACGGAGGGCATTTATATCGGGTACAGCCTTGATACAGGAAGAAACGTGTACTTAAAGCCTGCCCTTGCCAGTCAAGGGGTAAAAGGCTCCGTCACCAACGCCCTTGCTGCCGCTTTTGTCGGCTCCCTCGGCGGTGGAAAATCATTCAGCAACAACATGATTATCTATTATTCCGTATTGTTTGGGGCACAGGCTCTCATTGTTGACCCGAAAGCGGAACGGGGACGCTGGAAAGAAACCCTGCCGGAAATCGCCCATGAAATCAATATCGTAAACCTGACTTCGGAGGAACAGAACAGGGGCTTACTTGACCCGTATGTGATTATGGAGAACCCAAAGGATTCCGAATCACTGGCAATCGACATCCTGACTTTTTTAACGGGCATTTCCAGCCGTGACGGGGAAAAGTTCCCTGTTCTTCGGAAAGCTATTCGTGCAGTAACAAACAGTGAAGAACGGGGGCTTTTCAAAGTGATTGAGGAACTACGGGCGGAGGGAACCACCATCAGCACCAGCATAGCCGACCATATCGAATCCTTTACGGACTATGACTTTGCACACCTGCTCTTTCGAATGGGGATGTCACACAGTCCATCAGCCTTGAAAAGCAGCTCAACATCATTCAGGTGGCAGATTTGGTGCTGCCGGATAAGGAAACCTCGTTTGAAGAATACACCACAATGGAGCTGCTTTCCGTGGCAATGCTCATTGTAATCAGCACCTTTGCCCTCGACTTCATCCACACCGACCGCAGCGTGTTTAAGATTGTGGATTTGGACGAAGCATGGAGCTTTTACAGGTGGCACAGGGCAAGACCCTCTCTATGAAGCTGGTTCGTGCCGGACGTGCCATGAACGCAGGCGTTTACTTTGTCACCCAGAACACGGACGATTTGCTGGATGAAAAGCTGAAAAACAATCTGGGCTTGAAATTTGCGTTCCGTTCCACGGACATCAACGAAATCAAGAAGACCCTCGCCTTTTTCGGGGTGGATTCCGAAGATGAAAACAATCAGAAGCGGCTCCGTGACTTGGAAAACGGACAGTGCCTTATCAGTGATTTGTACGGGCGTGTGGGAGGTGATACAGTTCCATCCTATCTTTGAAGACCTGTTCCATGCCTTTGACACCAGACCGCCCGTGAGAAAAGAGGTGGAATGATGGTGATACATAGAACATCCAACCAACAGCAGCTCCCTGTTCCCTATTCAGCAAAAAAGGGGTTGTCTTGGAAAATGGCAGGAAAAGTGATTGGCAGGGTGCTTCTGGCACTCCTGCTCATCCTCCTGCTGCTGGCAGTCTTCGGCACAGCCGCCCACGCTGCCGGACTGGTGGATGATACGGTGGACACTGCCAACGAATACAGCAAATATCCTCTGGACAACTACCAACTTGATTTTTATGTGGACAGCGGATGGGACTGGCTCCCGTGGAACTGGCTGGACGGTATCGGAAAACAGGTGATGTACGGGCTGTATGCCATCACAAATTTTATCTGGACAATCAGCCTGTACCTTTCCAACGCCACGGGGTATCTGATTCAGGAAGCCTACTCGCTGGATTTCATTTCCTCTACGGCGGATTCCATTGGGAAAAAAATATGCAGACCTTGGCAGGCGTCACCACAGGCGGCTTGTCCTCGGAGGGATTTTATGTCGGGTTCCTGCTGATTCTCATTCTGGTGGTGGGGCTTTACGTTGCCTACACAGGGCTTATCAAACGGGAAACCACAAAAGCCATCCATGCCGTTGTGAATTTCGTGGTGGTGTTCGTGCTGTCCGCTGCCTTTATCGCCTATGCTCCTGATTATATCGGGAAAATCAATGAATTTTCCGCAGACATCAGCAATGCCAGCCTGACCCTTGGCACAAAGATTGTGCTGCCGAACTCGGAAAGTCAAGGAAAAGACAGCGTGGATTTGATACGGGACAGCCTGTTTTCCATACAGGTCAAGCAGCCGTGGCTCCTGCTGCAATATGGCAACTCGGATGTGGAGAGTCTTGGGGCTGACCGTGTGGAACGCCTGCTCTCAACCAGCCCAGACGAAAACAACGGGCAGGACAGGGAAGAAATCGTGGTGGAGGAAATCGAAGACAGGGAAAACACCAACCTTACCATCACAAAGACCATCAACCGCTTGGGAACCGTCTTCTTCCTGTTCATGTTCAATATCGGTATCTCCGTTTTTGATCTTCCTGCTCACGGGGATAATGATTTTTTCACAGGTGCTTTTTATCATCTACGCTATGTTCCTGCCTGTGAGCTTTCTCCTTAGCATGGTTCCCTCTTTTGAGGGGATGTCCAAACGTGCCATTACGAAACTGTTCAATACCATCCTTACCAGAGCCGGAATCACCCTGATTATCACGGTAGCGTTCAGTATTTCCACCATGCTCTACAACCTGTCTGGGGAATATCCGTTCTTCCTGACGGCGTTCTTACAGATAGTGACCTTTGCCGGAATTTATTTCAAGCTGGGGGATTTGATGGGGATGTTCTCCTTGCAGAGTGGGGATTCCCAAAGCATGGGGAACCATATCATGCGAAGACCCCGTATGCTCATGCACGCCCATATGCACCGTTTACAGCATAAGTTGGGACGTTCTGTGGCAGCTCTTGGGGCTGGAACGGTTGCCTATCACGCAGGAAAACAGGCTGGCTCAGACCAGAGAACTGCTTCCAACTCTAGTTCTTCCAAACGGACGCAGGCAGACCACAGCAGACCAGACGGGCAGGCAGCACCGGAAAAGGAATCTGCATGGAAACGGGCTGGCTCTGCGGTAGGTGCGGTGGCAGATACCAAAGATAAGATAGCCGATACTGCCGGACAGCTTCGGGAGCAGGCAAAGGATTTGCCTGTCAATGCAAAGTACGCCCTTTATCACGGGAAAACACAGGTATCAGAGGGAGTACGGGATTTTACTTCCAGCGTGACCCAGACCCGAACTGCCAGAGCCGAACAGCGGAACGCACAGGCAGAACGCCGCAGACAGACCATTGCAGAACGCAGGGCGGAACTGGAACAGGCAAAACAGCCGCAACAGACAGCTTCCGAAACACCCCAAAGGGGGCAGCTCCCGTCCATGAACGCCCTGTTACTGCAAAGCAGCCAGAAGATTTCCGACATCATGCAGGAAAACCAGCCATGCAGCCTGCTTCCCTATCCATCAGGGAACGGGGACAGGTTCCTTATGGGGGAAACTGTGGCAGAACGGGCTTCGGTTCCGGTGGTAAAGGCAGCTTCCATCCACCATGAACAGATACCGCCTGTACGGACAGAACGCCAGATAATCCCATCTGCTTCCATATCCCAGCCAAATGAAAGACAAAAAGACGGCTCCCACTATCACACAGGCTACTCCCCACCCGACAAGACCTTTCCAGAACGATACGGCTCCTGTGATACCGGAAAGAAAACGGGCTGCCCCTGCGGTAAAAGAATCAAACTTTACCATCCGGCGTACCACCGCCAGAAAGGAGTGGACAAAAACGGTAAAAGCGGCTGCCAAACAAAAGAAAGGGGAGAAACCATGAAATTAAGACACCTTTTCTTCGCCTGTTCCGGCGTGTGCGTGATGATGTTCTCCCTGCTCCTTTTGGTGGTAATTGTCTTCTCGGATGAGGAAGACGGCGGAAGCGGCGGAAACCTTATCTATGGGGCGTGAGCGTATCACAAAGTCCTCGCCCATAAGACTATGCTGGAAAAGTATGCAAGGGAATATGGCATAGAGGAATACTTAAATGTGCTGCTCGCCATCATTCAGGTGGAATCCGGCGGCACGCTGGAAGACGTTATGCAGTCCTCGGAATCTCTGGGGCTTCCCCCAAACTCCCTTAGTACAGAGGAATCCATCAAACAGGGCTGCAAATATTTCTCGGAACTGCTCGTAGCGGCGGAAACAAAGGGCTGTGACTTAAACAGTGTGATTCAGTCCTACAACTACGGCGGCGGCTTCCTAGACTATGTAGCAGGGCGTGGGAAAAAATACACTTTTGAACTGGCAGAGAGCTTCACAAGGGACAAATCCAGCGGAAAGAAAGTCACCTACACCAACCCTGTTGCGGTAGAGAAAAACGGGAGGCTGGCGGTATTCCTACGGAAATATGTTCTATGTCCTCTTGGTATCGCAATACCTGACCGTGGCACAGTTTGATGATGAAACGGTACAGGCTATCATGGAGGAAGCCTTAAAGTATGAGGGCTGGACGTATGTGTACGGGGGCTGATTCCCCATCCACTTCCTTTGACTGTTCTGGACTGGTGCAGTGGTGCTATGGCAAGGCAGGAATCGCCCTGCCACGGACAGCACAGGAACAGTACAATGTGACGCAGCACATCCCACTTGTCCGAAGCAAAAGCAGGGGATTTGGTCTTTTTCCACTCCACCTACAATGCCGGAACCTATATCACCCATGTGGGACTGTATGTGGGAAATAACCGGATGTACCATGCCGGAAATCCCATTGGTTACGCAGACCTGACAGGCTCCTACTGGCAACAGCACCTTGCCGGAGCCGGACGAATCAAAAAATAAGAAAGGATGAACCGATATGATTCAGATTAGAAAAGAGGATAACCAGAAAAAGCAGAAAGAAAAGAAACTGAAAGTTTACAAAGTCAATACCCACAAAAAAACCGTGATTGCCCTGTGGGTGCTGCTGGCGGTGAGCTTCCTATTTGCCGTCTATAAGAATTTCACGGCGATAGACATTCATACTGTCCATGAAACCAAAGTGATTGAGGAAAAAATCCTCGACACCCACAAGATAGAGAACTTTGTGGAGAATTTCGCAGAAGTCTACTATTCATGGGAACAGTCCGCCGCTTCCATTGATAACCGGACAAATGCTTTAAAAGGGTATCTCACCGGAGAGCTGCAAGCCCTGAATGTAGATACTGTCCGAAAGGACATCCCCGTATCGTCTGCCCTGACCGATTTTCAGATATGGGAAATCACAGAGGAAAAGGAACAGCATTATCAAGTGACCTATACAGTGGAACAGCGTATCACAGAGGGGGAATCCAGTAAAACCGTCCGTTCCGCCTATCAGGTGACGGTTTATGTGGACGGCTCTGGAAACCTGACAATTATCCAGAACCCAACTATCACCAGCGTTCCCGTAAAATCCGGCTACACCCCAAAAGCGGTACAAAGTGACGGTACAGTGGATTCCATCACCACGGAGAAGAAATCAACGAATTTCTCACCACCTTTTTCAAGCTGTACCCTACGGCAACCGCAAAGGAGCTGACCTATTATGTGAATGAGGGTGTGCTGAAACCTGTGGGAAAAGAATATATTTTCTCGGAACTGGTGAATCCGGTTTACAACCGAAACGAAAATCAGGTGACCGCTTCCCTTGCGGTGAAATATCTGGATAACCAGACCATGACAACACAGGTATCACAGTTTAACCTTGTGCTAGAAAAGAACGGGGAGAATTGGAAGATTGTGAAATAGTTATAGAAAAACGTGCATTTCTCATTTGAGATTTGCACGTTTCTCTTATAAAGTATTTCTTTTTAAAATTTATCATTAGTCTTTATATTTTTGATTAGCTCCCAATAGTAGTGTGTCAATTGCTTCGGATAATTCTTTTCTTACTTTATCAGGATTAGAAAAAGCATATCTTAATTGTAAAGTTGTATAACCATGAAGCATACCTGTTACCATGTTCAAAATTTCAGTGGTCTTATCTGGATTAAAGCCACATGAGCAAATAAGTGTTTTAAGTAAAGATAGATAATCATTAAAAATGATTGCTGTTTCCTCTGTTCCATTCCAACTAGCCCATTGAATTATTTCATAAACACCGGGATGTTCAATCATATAATTAAGATATTCAACTGCCACTAATTTTAATGCTGAATCCCCTGTCTTACCGATTGCTGCACGAATCATTTTTTCATTCATAGTACGCATACCACTATGTGCTATCTCCCTAAGAAGTTCATCCAAACTTCCTATATGATTATATAAGGAGGGGGTACGAATCCCTAAATTTTCAGCAATAGCTTTCAAAGAAACATTATGAAGTCCATTTCTATCAGCCATATCAGAAGCAGTTTTTATAACTTCGGCTTTTGTAACTCGCATATTCATTTTCCTCTTTCTACACATCATTTACTTCATTTTAAGTAATCAAATTAATGAAGTCAATAATTTGGTTAGAAAAAATGAACTCTTGTATTGACAAACAGTCTTATAATATTTAAAATTACTAATGTAGTTAGTTTTTACACTATTCAAATTAGTTTACGAAAGGAAATACAAATATGTGTACAAGATTTGTGTATAATGGAAAAGAAACCATTGTTGGGTTCAATTTTGATATTGACCTTTCTGAATGGGAACATACTGTAATTGCCGAAAAAGACCGTTTTTTTATAGGGATAAAAATGTCCGATAATAAGTACCACTCTTTTCACGGAATCAATAGAAATGGGAATGTTGGCACATTGTTGTATGTACATGGAAATGACAATGCACAATTTTGCGGTAATGAATCATGCTATACAATAGCTGATTTGACAGAAAACTTTATAAAAGGCAATCTCTCTTTTGACGATTCATTGGAAATAGTGAAAAAAAAGAAAATTACTTATGCACCTGACACTACTATGCAGGCTATGTTTTCGGATAGAAATGGGCGTGTTCTCATTATTGAACCGGGGATTGGGTATCGCTTGGAAAAAGAAAAATATTCCTTAATAACAAATTACTCCATTCTAAAACCAGAATTGACTAATCCATATGTTTTATCTGGGGATAACAGATATGAAAAGGCAAAGGATTTACTGCAAGGATATGGAGAAAACTTCTCTATTTCCAACGCCTTTGATGTACTTAGGTCAGTACGTCAGGAAGGACTTTGGGCAACCAGAGTTTCTTTTATATATTCCGTTGCTAAAAATAAGGTATATTATGTGTTGAACAATGATTTCAAAAATATTGCAGAGTATCAATTCTAATATCACTGCAATTATAAACAAAAGTGGAGGATTTACATTTCCCCCACTTCCTTAGATTTGACAATACCATCTGCAACGCTTTCCATAATAACAAGGTCAGCGTCTGTGAAATTGTCTATTTTGTTTTCTAACTGCCTGCGTTTGGTGCTTTTCACCTGACTGCTGGCAGGCAAGAAAAACTCATCCACTGATACATTCAGCAGAGATACAAGGTCGTAAAGCACCTGTAAACTTGGGTGCTGCCCTTTATTCTCAATGTTGGTTAAATAGCGTGGGTCAATCTCAATCATTGCTCCCACCTGTTCACGGGTCAAACCCTGTTTTTTACGGGCTTCTTTTATGGCAAGCCCCAACGCCCTGAAATCATATTTATCTTCTTTTTTACGCATAATACACCACCTCTGTACATTTTACTGTTCCTGTTGTAATAGTGACAGGTATAGAAAAACGTATTGTATAGTTGTACAGTTCCTATTATGCGTATCAAAGATAAAACTATGCTGCTGAAACGGAAATAAAAAAACCGTTATTTGGCAGTACACTTTTCTTGCGTCAAAAACTCATAAATCTTTCCAGACGACGGTTTGACAAAAGCCGCCGTCTTTCTTTTTTCCAGAATATATGGAGGTTGTATTAAAGTCAGCTTTTTTTAGGCTCCGGCGGCTTACAGGAGGAAGCCGCTATGCAAAATATTTTCTTAAATATATCTACATTCGGTAAACCGTTAAAAAAAGCCATCCACCTACACTAGAAAAGTCTGACCCTCAATGTGGTTTTTCAGAATACATAGAAAGAACTATCGAAGCACACAAGCAGAAATATCGTCTGTTTGCGTGCTTTTTTAGTTGGAAGAAAAAGTTTTTAAATTTTTCTTTTCAAAACGCAACTGCACCCCCTGTCCTGTCGGGACTAAGAGCGAAAAGGGGGAGAAGAAACAGAAATTCCTATCAACTCGCTCCCTTTCAAGGCTGGAAAGGGGGTGAGTAATGATGAAGCCATCTGAATTTCAGACAACCATAGAGAACCAGTTTGATTACATCTGTAAAGTCGCTATGGAGGATGAACGCAAAGACTATCTCAAAGCGTTGTCCAGACAGTGTAAACGGGAAACCCTGTTCTGTGATATGGACGATTACACCGTCAACTTGTTTTCTTCCGAAGACACCTATCCATCCCACTTCCATACTTTTGAAATGGATGGATTTACTGTCCGTATTGAAAACAGCCTGTTAGCAGAAGCATTGGAAAATCTGGACGGAAAGAAACGTGATGTTATCTTGAGATATTATTTCCTCGGATTTGACGATACGGAAATTTCAAAAATTCTGGAAGTCAACCGTTCTACCATCCAGAGAAGAAGACACGCCGGACTGGAATTTATCAAAAAATTTATGGAGGAAGAAGCATGACAGCAAAACACCCTATGATTCCGTTTCCTGTGATTGTAAGGGCTGCGGACGGTGATATTGAAGCAGTCAACCAGATTGTACGCTATTACAGCGGTTTTATTGCCAGCCGTTCCATGCGTCCCATGAAAGACGAATACGGGAATACTCACATGGTTGTAGATGAAACCCTACGCCGCCGGATGGAAACACGTCTGATTGCAAAGATTTTATCTTTTGAAATCAGGGAACCAAACTAAAAATAACGCTCTCCTGTGGAAGTATGGGCAAGCTCATGCTTCCCAGACAGAGCTTGTCAGTCTATTAAAGTGCATTATCACCAGTGCATTTTAACAGGCTGACAAAGCCGGATTGTTCCTTGAAAAAGAAAGCGTCTAATCAACGCAGCATAAAGCAGCCGAATACGTTTCGATAGAAAGAGAGCCGTTGGGCTGGTACGCCGTAACCCACCAAAGGAGGGATGATACCGGATAGCGATTCCTGCCAGTGTTCCATAAGCAGCTTACCGCAAAAGCTGCCGCCATGACCTTTCTATTGTGATAATGATACTTCCGTACAGCCTTAGTCCGTGTGATGATGTAGCACCGCTGGCAAAGGGTACGGCTGGATGAGAACCATGCAGGGGTGAGATTCCCATGAGCTTTAGCGGAAGCTGTTCGGCTGACTTACTCACAGTAAAATACACTGAACCTCTACAAAACTTTACTTTCCTGTGTTATACTCAAAGTGTTAGAAAGGTGTATTTTACTGTTACCATCATAGAAAGGAGTCTTAATCTTATGTTAGATGGTAAAGAGAATACACACGGTATTACAACGTCTGAAAAAAAGACATATACGGTAGATGAAATAGCAGCTCTTTTAAACATCAGTACGAAGTCGGCATATGCTTTAGTCAAAAGCGGTCAATTTCACTATATCAGAGCTGGCAGGATGATTAGAGTATCTAAAATATCTTTCGATAAATGGTTACACGAATAATCATTTAAGGAGAGATAATATGGCTTCAATCAAACAAAGAAAATCAAAATTTTCAGTTATTTACTGGTATATGGATGATACAGGCGAAAGAAAGCAGAAATGGGACACCCTAGAAACAAAAAAAGAAGCAAAGGCACGAAAAGCGTTTATTGAATTTTATCAACAAACCTATGGATATGTTCTCGTCCCTTTAGAAGAACAATTCGCCCATCAGCGTGAGGAAGCAGAGCAGGCAATAGATACCCCAGATGATGAAATCACTTTAAAGGAATTTCTTGTTACTTTTGTCAATCTATATGGCGTATCGAAGTGGTCTGCCAACACTTACAGCAGTAAATTGAGTTCAATTAACAACTATATCAATCCCCTTATTGGAGATTGGAAATTAAATGAAATCACCACGAAAAAACTTTCTCAATATTACAATGACCTGTTAAGTGTTCCAGAAGTTCCTCGTGCTAACCGCAAAGCGACTGGTCGCTGTGTGCAGCCTGCCAACATTAAGAAAATCCATGATATTATCCGCTGTGCCTTAAATCAGGCTATCCGTTGGGAATATCTGGACAGCAAAATGCGGAATCCGGCTTCCTTAGCTACCTTACCCAAAGTACCAAAGGTAAAACGTAAGGTCTGGAATGTACAGACATTTAAGGAAGCAATCAAACTTGTGGATGATGATTTACTCCTGCTTTGTATGCACTTGGCATTTGCCTGCTCATTAAGAGTAGGTGAAATTACGGGGCTTACTTGGGATGATGTGATTATTGATGAAGAAGCTATTGCAAATAATAATGCAAGAGTTATCGTCAATAAGGAGCTGGCAAGAATTTCTCAATCAGCTATGCAAAAGCTGAAAGAAAAAGATATTATTAAAATTTTCCCAACCCAGAAGCCCCACTGTACCACAAGGCTGGTGTTAAAGACACCCAAAACAGAAACAAGTAATCGTACTGTATGGCTGCCGACAACGCTTGCTCAATTACTGGTTCAATACAAAAAAGACCAGCAGGAATTGAAAGAGTTTTTAGGAAGTGCCTATAACGATTATAACCTCGTTATTGCTCTTGAAAATGGGAATCCCGTAGAAAGCCGCATTGTTCGGGACAGATTTACAACGCTGTGTGAGGAACACAATTTTGAAGTTGTTGTTTTTCACAGCCTACGCCATTTAAGCACAAAATATAAGCTCAAAATGACACATGGCGATATTAAGTCTGTTCAGGGAGATACAGGTCACGCCGAAGCAGAAATGGTAACAGATGTTTACTCTGAAATCGTGGATGAAGACAGACGGCTTAATGCAAAGAAGCTGGATGAAGAATTTTATGACACCCTTGATACAGAGGAACCCGAACACAATCACCATTCAGAAGCACAGGAGCCTACCAGTGACAATGACAAACTTCTGCTTGAATTGCTAAAATCCATGACACCGGAAATGAAAGAAAAGCTCTTAAAAGAAACCCTTTCTAACTGTTAGCAAAGGGCTTTGTTCCAAACAGAAAAAAACTGCTAACAAAAAAGTGTTAGCAAAAACCGTAAAAATCCATGAAATCATCATCTACCTTAAATGAGTGTTAGCAAGCTATCTTGCAAAATAAATGGCTTTTGGAAATTCCCACGGACATAAGCAGCCATACATTGCTTCCCTGTCCGTGATAACAAAAAAAGCTGTAAACCCTTGAAAACAAAGGATTACAGCGTTGTTTACTGGCGTCCATGACAGGAATCGAACCTGCGGCGTTTCGCTTAGGAGGCGAACCCTCTATCCTACTGAGGTACATGGACGTATATAAAATTTTCAGTGTTGGGCGATTGCTCCAACAAGCCCTTAGGAGGGGTATTTGGAATAACAAGCTTTATCCAGTGCTTCGGAATGAGCCAGTTTGGTGCATTACTGCTTGGAATTAACCCATTCCTGACATTCCTTGTATGTGTTCCGACACGTATTCTGATGGGATGGCTTACAGGACTTATTTATCATGGATTGCGAAAAACAAAGATTCCGTCAGCGGCATCCGTTACGATCGCCAGCCTTTGCTGCCCATTATTGAATACAACATTCTTTATGGGAACGCTTGTGACATTATTTGCATCCACCATGCGTGAATCTTTTGGTATGGGAAAGGTACTTCCGTTTATCTTTGCATTCGTCGGAGTAAATGGTGTTGTCGAGGCAATTGTATGTTTCGTTGTGGGAACTGCAATTTCCATGGCTTTGAAAAAAGCATTGCGTTACAGCTAAAACATTGCTTAACTTAAGAAATGCCGCTTGCAGGATGTGGTGCGGATTTTTAGATTGAATTTTATGAATCCGGCTATGAACGGAGTATTGCTCCCTAGCGCAGGCGGCAGAGATTTCTCAACTTTTCCAGATCGTCAGAATCCGGGTGTGACAAAGCATAGTCAAAATTTTTGATCAATGCATCAAGGTTAGCCGGATGCTCAGGATTTTCTTTCATTTTCATATAGCGCTCCCGCACAGACTGCGGCATTTTTCCCTGACACATATATTCTCCGATAATGGTATTGCTTGGATCAATGGACTGCCTGACCTGTCCGAGAATCTTTTGAAAATATGCATCACTTCCACCAAAACCGGCTGTTCCGAAAAGAAAAATCCGTCGGTTTTTTAAAGTTGATAACAGAGTTAGTGTCTCGTTGTCAGCATTTCCCTTATCTGTCCAAAATCCGATATACAATAATTCTGATGATGGTACTGGTGTCTTGATTGCACCAAAATACTCACAGTCATTTTGGGGCAGCGTTTCATGGATCGCATCGGCAAGCTTCTTTGTATTACCTGTTAAACTGCTGAATAAAATCGAATATTGATCTGTTTTCATACGTTATCGTCTCCTTATATAAAAGTTGAATCACTGGATGAACCTGCTTCATGAGAACGCAATTTGGCAGATCCATCACATCATGATATTATCATAATCGTAAATACCTGTCTATTTGATTGAAGTTTTGTACTTCAAAAAGAACTATGTATTTTCTTAGTATTATTGGAAAAATTAAGTTTATGGGTTATAATAGCAATCAGACGAATTACGGGGCAGACTTTATAAAATAAGACGGTAATCATGCCTCACAGAGACGAAGGAGGGCGTAAAAATGCCAGAAAACAGCAGTTGCAGCAGTGCATCTACCTGTAGCAGGGAAAGCTGCGAGGGATGTCCAAGCAAGGCAAAAGGCGGAAGCGGAATTGCCAAAGAGCCAATGAACAAAGCTTCTAATGTAAAAAAAGTGATCGGTGTTGTCAGTGGTAAAGGTGGAGTTGGAAAATCATTTGTGACATCTTCCCTTGCATGTGCCATGAACAAGGCTGGATATAAAGTGGGAATTATGGATGCTGATATTACAGGACCGTCCATTCCGAAAATGTTCGGAGTACACGGACAGGTTTACGGTACAGAGGATGGCATGGTTCCAATGGCTGCAGAGAATGGGATCAAGATCATGTCCGTCAATCTATTGTTAGACAACGAAGAAGATCCGGTCATCTGGAGAGGACCTGTCATAGCAGGCGTTGTAAAACAGTTCTGGAACGAGACAGTATGGGGCGATATTGACTATCTATTTGTTGATATGCCACCGGGAACCGGCGATGTTCCGCTTACCGTGTTCCAGTCACTCCCGGTAGATGGCATTGTGATCGTGACATCTCCGCAGGAATTAGTGCAGATGATCGTGAAAAAAGCTTACAACATGGCAGATATGATGCACATTCCGGTACTTGGCGTTGTGGAGAACTTTAGTTATCTGGAATGTCCGGACTGCGGTAAAAAGATCAATGTTTTCGGACAGAGCCATGTCGATGAAGCAGCAAAAGGAGCTTGGAATCCCGGTATTTGGAAAATTACCGATCAATCCGGCTTACGCAGAGAAAGCGGATGAAGGAAAATTCTTTGAGATCGACAATCCATATTTAGCAGCCGGTGTTGAAACTCTGAAAAATTTATAAGATGTAGAAAAGGAAGGTATTGCATGCGATATCTTCCTTTTCTATTGTATTCAATCAATTCGGAACCGGACCGCCAAGCGCAAAGGCAAAACAGAAAAGCAGAATAAGGCAGAGCGGATATGCAAACGCGAGAAATCCTGCAAACAAAAAAGCATGTTTGTGTGTGGACTTCTTATGACTTAACTGTAAAAACCATATGCCAAGAAAAAATAAAATAATAGGAAGGCATACAAATAGAAAACCGAAGGATTGCATTATGTCAACCAGAAATATCAGTGCAATCAACAGGACGATAAAGAGTGTCACAAGGGCGATGCGTTGCCGTTCTATTTTTCTTTCGTAAGATGCAAGATCAATCACGTTTTGAAATGCATCTGTGGTATCTGGAGCGGAAACGGTTGTTTTTGGCAGACGCTCTGATTTCATCAGTTCAAGCAGGCTGATATCAAGAACATCTGCTAATGGTTCAAGAAGTTTGATATCAGGAAAGCCAACACCACGTTCCCACTTTGAGACAGCTTTGTCGGTCACGTTCAATTTCTGCGCTAACTGTGCCTGTGTCAAGCCCTTTTCTTTTCTTAATTCAGTGATAAAAATTCCTAATTTCTGATTATCCATACAAGTTCTCCTTTCGATGTTTCCTGATGTACTATATTGTGAAAAAATGCTTACTTTTGCCTTCAGGCAAATGATACGATATGCAAAACCAGCTACTTATATCTTATAAAAACCTCAGAAAAATAGCAATCGACGAATCGTAGAGCCCCCTTTTTTACGTCTTATCACCGAAAAATTACCTCTTACCTCAAATCTATTTACAGGATCTGGAGCATCGAATATACTAAACTCAGTTAAGAAATCAAAGAGAGCTCGCATAAAATACATTAACAGTTTAGACATATAAAAATCTTAAGACGAGACAAAAATCAGCAATTGAAAAATGACAGAGGAGAAAAAGAGAGCGCGAAAAAGTTATGAAAATCAAAATTGAAATCGATGAGGGACTCCCGGAGGACGAAGTACTGATCCGGTGCAGGGGACTGACGGAACAGATTTCGGATGTGCAGAAGGCGGTGAGCGAAGTGATCAACACCTCGCAGAAATTCGTCTTTTACAGAGGAAATACAGAGTACTACCTGACCTTGGATGAAATCCTGTTCTTTGAAACAGACAGTGATGGAATCAATGCACATACGAGAGACAATATTTACCAGACAAAATACAAACTTTACGAGCTTGAGGAACTTCTTCCGGGAAGTTTTATGCGGATATCGAAGTCTGCAATCGTGAATACCAGCCACATTTATTCAATCAGCCGGAACCTGACGGCATCAAGTGTGGTGGCATTTGCAGACACACACAAGCAGGTGTATGTCTCAAGATACTATTACAAACCATTAATCAATAAATTAGAAGAAAAGAGGTTACATCAATGAAATTAAGAAAAAACAGTGGAAAAATTTTATGGGGGTTATTTTTCATCCTTGCAGCAGTTTATGTGGTAGTCAGCAAACTCTGGATCATGCCGGAGATCAGTGTGTTCAGTGTTTTATTGACGGTATTCTTTATCTGGCTCTTTTTAAATGGTATCCGCAACGTGAATTTCTGGGAAATCCTGTTTTCCATCGCATTTATATGTATCATATATGATGACTGGCTTGGAATCACAGCTCTCACACCGTGGACCGTTTTGGGCGCAGCGTTACTCGGAAGCATTGGACTTTCTTTGATCTTCAAAAAAAAGAGCGGACACAGCCCTTCCATTTCTTTTGAGTTTGACAGTGACAGCGACAACGAGGATGGAAAGTACATTGGTGAAAATATAAAAATCGATAACAATTTTGGCACAGCCATCAAATACGTGAATTCCGATAACTTCTGTATGGCGGATGTGGATAATAGCTTTGGTTCGCTTACCGTATACTTTGATAATGCCATTATCCAGTCCGGAAGTGCAAAAATCAAAGTTGACAATAGCTTTGGCGAAACAAATCTTTACATTCCGAAAGAATGGAAAACAGAGAACAACCTTGGTCAGGCATTCGGAAGCGTCAAAACACATGGCGTATGTGAGGGAAGCAGTAATAACACTTTGAAATTAAAAGGCGAAACAAGCTTTGGTGAGATTAACATATACTATATCTAAAAAAGGAAAGAGAGAAAATTTGTGATCCAATCGGAGCATGAGTTCTGATGATAAATGGTAAAAATATAAACAGGGATTAAGGCAGGTAGAAGACATGGATGAAAAAATATTTTTGGTAGAAGAAATCAAAGATATCAATCTTGAGATTGGTGCAGCAAACTTATTTTTGCAGAGAGCAGAAAATCAGGATGAGTTGAAAGTGATTTTGGCAAAAGGTGAAATGGCACATTTTCATGTTACAAAACAGGAAAATCAGTTAGAGATGAGCTATAAGAAAAATGGAAAAATTTCGAGGGAGGAAACCGATGAGATCATCGTTCAAATCCGGAAAACCATCATTTGAAAACATGTCTGTTTCCATTGGGGCTGGAAAACTGAAAGCAGAGAATATCACGGTCATGGAAAGACTGGGATTGGAAGTTGGAGCTGGAAAAGCAAAACTGAAAACATGCATGTAAGAAATCTGGCGATCGAATGCGGCGTTGGAAAATGTCATTATGAAGGTGTTTTAGAACACGATATGAAAGTGCAGTGTGGTGTCGGACAGGTAGAGGCAGAACTGGACGCAGAAGAAAGTGACTACAATTATAGTATATCCTGTGCACTTGGAAAAATAAAATCAATGATAATTCCATGGGAACATTTGCATCTGAAAAAACAATCCAGCATGCGAATGCAAGGGGAAACATTGCCCTCGAATGTGGACTGGGAAATATTCATGTTACAACCAGAGTTTAGGTGACGTAGTATTGCAGATTTTATGGTGATTTCTTAGTATATGAAGGGCAGATATAAGCGGCATTTCACAAGTCAATAATGAAGGTTTTATACAAAGGAAAAACGTGCAGACAAATATGATATTCCTGTTCGCCAAACATTCCGACGGGCTTCTGAACAAAAATTTTGTGAAGCAAAGGCTTCACAAAATTTTTAGAATCCCATCTCCATGTCTCACAAAGGAAATCATATTTGTCTGCACGTTTTTTCTTTTCATTTACACTGTGAATGACTTGTAAAATGTCGCTTATACATGCCCTGATTTACACTATGAATCGCACTACAAAATCTGCAATTTACGTTATGCATCTCCCGATTATAGAATAAATTCTTACTACAAACTGGAAGTTGGATAGAAGAACCAATTTAAAGCAATTCTACATCAATATTTTCAGCATCAAAAATTTCTTTTACTTTATCAAAATTACTGCTCATTATTGTTGCTTTCTTAAGATTTGGAAATTGTCTTATTTCTGAGGAAGTTAGGTTGTTTAAATCAAAGCATTCATCTTCTCCATCCCATTGTGGAATTATATTCATATAAACTTCATTCCCACCATCCATGTCGATTTTTTCTACATATTGTGCAAATTCCCTTGGAATAGATAATTCTCTAAAAAAATTAAGCGCCGGTTCAATTACAGTATAGCTATCTGTATTTATCTCTAATTCTTTATGTTCATCAGCAAAACCATAAATATCAAATCGAGGCTTTAATAAATTCAAGTCGTACATCAAAACTTGAATTACCGCAAGTTTAAGATTTAAATTTTCAAACTGTAAGATTCCTTCTGTAATATTATCATCTAATTCAACTTCTTTTTTTCTTCCAAATAGTCCGAATAACCCCATTTTTTGTTCCTCCAATTATTATATTTTTCAGTATAAAAATTTTGCCATACCATTTTTTCTTCAAATAAACAGAGAATTGTCAGCTAATCTGTGCCTTGATTTTTATCCCTATCTGTCCTAATTGATCTTGAACTACTTGCAAAAATTTCTGGCAGTTATCTGTTATGTCATACTTGAAATGGATTTCTATCATAGCCATCTTAAAATCAGCATTGGGGTATATTTCATCGTACTGTTCGCTTTCGATAAAAGCCACATACGCATTGATTTTATCTTGTAAAATCTTCAAGTGTTCAAACTCATTGTCCCAATTCAAATGGTCGGTAATAAGGAGTACCAAACAAGCATTTTCTTTATCGTTTGCAATTGCGTCAATCAGACTTACGTTATCAACAGCCATAATATTTCTCCTTCACAGTTCTTTATAAAGGCAATTCGATAAATGTCGATTGAACTAAATCTCTGCGCGATGGCCTTCGAAGGCTGTGGCGCAGTTTTCTCTTTAACTTAAAAAAGGCAGTAGATAATGAGCCCTAAAAGTAGTATTGTTAAATCACCACAAAATAACAATCGAACAGGATCATCATTAACACTGCCATGAATAGAATAACACCAGAATCTTTTTTTCACAAGAGAGTATCTTTGTTACGTGGACCTCCATGATGGCAGTGACTCATTAACGTTACTATTCTCATGGAGGTTTATTATGTACGAAAAATATTTTAACAAGCTCAGAGAGGAATGCCTGATTCGTAACAGGTCCTCCCGAACTGCAGATACCTATATCAACAACATACGTCACTTTATGAAGTGGACAGGCTATAAATCGATGGAAGATTTATCTCTTCAGGATGCCAGATCATTTATACTGGAAAAACGTAATTCTGGTCTTTCATCTGCAACCTGCAACTTTTATAATTCTTCCATTTGTTTCCTATACAAACATGTCTTACACATCCCATGGGATCAGGACATTGTTCCAAGAATGCGATTGGATGTAAAACTTCCGAAAGTGCTCTCTCTTGAAGAAATTGAAAAGTTAATCGATTCTGCAACCGAAATTCGTAACAAAGCAATCATTGCCCTGCTTTATTCATCTGGAATGCGTGTAGGAGAACTTGTTTCTCTCTTAGACCTGAAGATATCTATATGAGCACTATGCAGGTATATATTTCCAAAGGGAAGAATCATCGTGACAGATGGACAATTCTTTCAGAAAGAGCCCTTGATTTACTAAAGGAATACTGGAGAAGTTATCCGGTAAAAAGAGAGTACCTTTTTGTTTCTTTAGATGCTCCTCATGAGCCACTAAAAGTGAGTGGTGTTGAAATCATGCTCAGGGCAGTTGGAAAAACAGCAAGCATTAAAGCACATCCGCATACGCTTCGACATTCCTTTGCAAGTCACATGATTGAGCAAGGTGTCCCAATCAACTATGTACAAGCAATGCTTGGACACCGCTGTCTGGAATCAACACAGGTATACATCCACATATCCAATAAAACTGTTATGGGAATAAAGAGTCCGCTTGATCATCCTGTCAAGAAAAAACGGGGGCGTAAAGCTAAGAGAAACGCAGGTGATGCAAATGAATCATGATATCACCATTCAGGATATATTCCATCGATTTCTTCCGCAATACTGTGAGACACACAACTTTTCTCCTCAACAGCAACTAACGGCACTGTGTATCTCCAAATGCCATACTCTTGAAATGGGAGCCAATTTAAGCGAATGCGAAAGCTGTCACAAGAAATATATTCATTATAATTCCTGTAAGAACCGTCACTGCCCCATGTGTCAAGGAATGGAGGTCGATGAATGGATTGACAAACAGCAGGAAAATGTATTGGATGTTCCATACTTTCATACAGTCTTTTACAGTTCCAGAAGAATTATATTCCCTGATTTATTCAAATCAGAAACTCCTTTATGATGCTTTGTACCATGCAGCACATCAAACAATGACAGAGCTGTCTGCGGATCCGAAACATCTTGGAGCAAGGATTGGATATATCTGTGTACTTCATACTTGGGGCTCCAGAATGAATTATCATCCTCATCTCCACACCATTGTTCTCGGCGGTGGACTTGATGCTGCAAACAAGTGGAAGGATAAAGGAAAGAAGTTTTTCTTTCCGGTTAAGGTCATGTCTGCCGTCTTCAAAAAGTATTATCTTCGTGAACTGAAGCTACTCTGGGAAAATAAAAAAAACTTGAGTATCATGGAACGGCTGCACATTTAAAAAATCGTTATGAATTCAAAGCTTTACTGAATTCCCTCTACGAAAAGAACTGGGTTGTATATACGAAAGAGGCATTCAATGGAGCTAATTCTGTGATCCGGTACCTTGGCCGTTACACTCATCGTATCGCTATCAGTAATCGCAGAATCGTCAGTATGACAGATGAGACTGTTACCTATCTCGTAAAGGATTACAAAAATGGTGGTAAATATATCGAGCAAACCATCAAAGGAACAGAGTTTCTGCGAATGTTTCTGATGCATGTGCTCCCTAAAGGTTTTGTCCGAATTCGCCACTATGGCCTGCTTTCCTGTAGGAACAAGAAAGAAAAGATGACTCACTGCCGGAAGCTTCTCAACGGCATTCAATATATTTCAAAACTCCGAGGCAAAACCTGTGCGGAGAAGCTGATGATCCTTTACAAAAAGGATATCTGTAAGTGTGAAGCCTGTGGAGGAAATCTTCTTTCGCTGTCGCTTCGAGGACACTACATGTTGATTTGAGCGAAGGAATCTGAATACTAAAAAACAGCCGTCTGAATGAAGGCTTATTAAGTGCACCCTTCATTCGATAAGACAGGTTACTATTTTTGAATATATGATGGAATCAGTTTCCAATGCATAGATTCTTTGGTAAAATCAAGAAGAAGGAAATCGATTGAAACTCCATACTGTATCAGCTGGAGTGACGCAATTTTGTTCAATCGGTAAAAATCGGTGTGCAGTCCAGAGAAAAGGGCAGCTATCAAAAGATGGTAAGCTGTTTTTTTCTCTGTCCTGACGCCGATTGTTCACGTATCAATTTGTCAAATTCATTACTAACCATAATTTTACCATAATCACGCTTACAATCCTACTTCATTCTATTAAATTTCGTTTACAGAAGTTATAATTAATTTACTTAGGGAATGCAGATTGAGTTTTGTCGTTACCCTATAGGCATTTCTCCCATAACCAGAGTTTCATATTGTAAATTGCAGATTCTGTGGTGCGGTTCATAACGTTGATCGGGTATGTATAAGAGTTCTCTCACAAGGCATTCGTAACGTAAATAAAAGAAAAACGGTATAAACAAATATTATTTTCTTCGTGAGCTATGAAGATGGGATTCTAACAATCATGGAAGCCTTTGCTGAACATGATTGTTGTTCAGAAGCCCATCGTAATGTCCAGCGAACAGAAACATAATATTTTGTTTATACCGTTTTTCTTTTTCATTACATAAAATTATTGACTTGTGGGAGGACACTTATATCTGCCCTTTACACCCTAAGAAAGCACCACAAAATCTGCGACATTCACTACTCTTCGTGATCCCCATAGCTTGTATCTTCATGCAGGTTCGGAATCATATCAATACCACGGTTTGAATCTGCCTCAACATCCTTTCCAAAGTGATAATCATTGCCAGGTAAAATTGCATTTAAGAGAATACCGGCAATTGCAGCAATTGCAAGGGAAGTTAAAGTAATATCAGTTCCAGCAACGGTAAAAGTAAGTCCGTTAGAAAATCCAAGAGCACTTACGAAAATAACACCGGCAATGATCAGGTTGCGTGATTTTGTGAAGTCTACGTGGTTTTCTACAACGTTACGGACACCGATCGCAGAGATCATACCGTAAAGCATAAAGCTGACACCTCCGATGATCGCAGAAGGCATAGAACCGATCACTTCTGCCATCTTTGGAATAAAGCTTAAAATAATTGCATATAAAGCAGCGATACGGATAACCTTCGGATCGTGTACCTTACTTAACTCAAGAACGCCTGTGTTCTCGCCATAAGTAGTATTTGCAGGACCACCGACTAATGCGGAGAGGGAAGTTGCAAGACCGTCACCAATCAAAGTGCGGTGAAGTCCCGGATCTTCGATAAAGTTTTCTCCGACAGTTGCAGAGATAGCAGACATATCACCGATATGCTCCATCATGGAAGCAAGGGCGATCGGAGCCATAACCAAAATAGCGGAGATATTAAATTTACAGATAGAGAATTCAGGAACACCTACCCATGCAGCAGATGCGATATTTGTAAAATCAAGGATTGCGGAACCATCTGCATTTGTCATTCCAAGTGCATTGAAAATCAGTGCGGCAGCATAGGAAACAACAACACCCATCAGGATCGGGATGATCTTAAACATTCCTTTTCCCCAGATATTAAATACAATAATGGTAGCCAGTGCAATAAATGCAAGAAGCCAGTTTGTGGAAGCGTTGTTTATGGCAGAGCCGGCAAGACTTAAACCGATACAGATAATGATTGGACCTGTTACAACAGGTGGAAGGAAACGCATAACTTTTTTTACACCTGCAAGACGGATGATAAGAGCAAGTATTAGATAAAGTAAACCTGCTACGACGATACCGCCACATGCGTAGGAAAGTTTGTCTGCGTTGGACATATCGGCAAAAACGCCGGTGTCAAGATTTGCGATAGTTGCAAATCCGCCTAAAAGGCGAAGGATGAACCGAGAAATGCAGGAACCTTGAATTTGGAACACAGATGGAAAAATAATGTTCCCAGACCTGCGCAGATCAAAGTAACCTGAACGTGAAGTACATCTTCACCAAAGTAGCTGTTTACTAAAATCGGTACGAGAATGGTTGCACCGAACATAGCGAACATGTGCTGTAATCCTAAGATTAACATTTTTGGGACGCCAAGAACGCTGGCGTCACGGATTGCTCCGTTCTTTTCGTTCATAAAAAACTTCCTCCTTAAAAGTAAAATGAAAATGATAAGGTTTTATGATTTACCTCAAATTAATTTATTATAGCATAGGAAAACGGGATGTTACAATAAAAAAATGCAATTGCTTTTACTTGAAGCGTGAGAAGGGAACGTGGTACAATGGGTATCAGCAGGATTCCGACGGGAAAACGTCAGAACATTGGATTGGCAGACTGAGGATAAGTCTGTAAAACAATTCAGGAAGAAAGGATTTACCATGGATATTATTTTGAAACTCTCTGAAGAACTTGGTATCAAAAAAAGTCAGGCAGAGGCAGCAGTGAAATTGATCGATGAGGGGAATACCATTCCTTTATCGCCAGATATCGTAAGGAAGTGACCGGTTCTTTAAATGATGAGGTGCTCCGTAATCTATATGAGCGTCTTACCTATCTCCGAAATCTTGAAGAGCGTAAGGAGACTGTTTTAAACAGCATTGAGGAACAGGGAAAACTGACAGATGAATTAAAGGCACAGATTCTTGCGGCTGAGACGATGGTTGCAGTGGAGGATTTATACCGCCCTTACAAACCAAAGCGCAGAACAAGAGCTACGATTGCAAAGGAGAGGGGACTCGAACCCCTTGCCAATGTGATCACTTTACAGATGTTAAACACACCGCTTGAGGCAGAGGCTGCCAAATTCATCAATCCGGAAAAGAAGTCAATTCCGCAGAGGATGCGATTGCCGGAGCAAAAGATATTATCGCCGAGGCGGTTTCAGACGAGGCGGATTACCGTACGAGAATCCGTGACCTTACCATGAAAAAAGGTCATGTGACTTCCACGGCAAAAGATCCGGAGGCGGAATCTGTTTATGAGATGTATTATGAGTTTGATGAGCCTGTGAATAAGCTGGCTGGCACCGCATACTTTGCGTTAAACCGCGGTGAGAATGAGAAGATCCTTAACGTGAAAGTGGAGGCGCCGGAGGAAGATATTTTACGTTTTCTTGAGCGGAAAGTGATCACAAGAGACAATCCGAATACAACACCTGTATTAAAAGAAGTTGTGGCAGATGCTTACGACCGTCTCATTGCGCCTGCGATCGAGCGTGAGATCAGAAGCAGTCTCACTGAGATGGCAGAGGATGGTGCGATCCGTGTGTTTGGCAAGAACTTAGAGCAGTTATTGATGCAGCCGCCGATCGCAGGACAGGTTGTGCTTGGCTGGGATCCGGCATTCCGCACCGGATGTAAACTCGCAGTGGTCGATCCGACCGGAAAAGTGTTAGATACGACTGTCATTTACCCGACCGCACCACAGAACAAAGTGGAAGAGGCAAAGACGGTATTAAAAAAACTTATTTCCAAATATCATATCACATTGATATCACTTGGAAATGGAACTGCGTCAAGGGAATCTGAGCAGGTGATCGTCGATTTATTAAAAGAGATTCCGGTAAAAGTACAGTATATTATCGTCAATGAGGCGGGCGCATCTGTCTACTCAGCAAGTAAACTTGCGACAGAGGAATTTCCGAATTTTGACGTGGGACAGCGAAGTGCGGCTTCCATGGCAAGACGTTTGCAGGACCCTCTGGCAGAACTTGTAAAAATTGACCCGAAATCCATCGGTGTCGGTCAGTATCAGCATGATATGAACCAGAAAAAATTAAGTGAGGCGTTAAGCGGTGTGGTTGAGGACTGTGTGAATAAAGTCGGCGTGGATCTGAATACTGCTTCCGCGTCTCTGTGTTAGAGTATATTTCCGGTATCAGCAAAGCAATCGCAAAAAATATTGTAGCTTACCGCGAAGAAAACGGAAGATTTGGATCCAGAAACCAGCTTCTAAAAGTGGCAAAATTAGGACCGAAAGCCTACGAGCAGTGTGCCGGATTTATGCGTATCACAGATGGTAAAAATCCATTGGATGCTACCGGTGTGCATCCGGAGAGTTATGATGCCACAAAGAAGCTGCTGGATAAATTAGGATTTACCATGGAAGATGTCAAAAACCGGAATCTGGATGGTATTTCTAAAAAAATCTCCAATTATGACAAACTGGCAGAAGAACTTGGTATCGGAGCCATCACCTTACAGGATATTGTGAAGGAATTGGAAAAACCGGCGCGTGATCCGCGTGAGGATATGCCAAAACCTATCCTGCGCAGCGATGTCCTTGAGATGAAAGATTTAACACCGGGCATGGTTTTAAAAGGAACCGTAAGAAACGTTATTGATTTTGGTGCATTTGTCGATATCGGAGTACATCAGGATGGCCTGGTCCACATTTCACAGATGAGTGACAAATTCATCAAACATCCACTCGAAGTCGTCAGCGTCGGTGATATCGTGGAAGTGAAAGTCATGAGTGTCGATCTGAAAAAACAGCGTATCCAGCTTACGATGAAATTGTAATTGTTTAAAATGGAATTATAATTGTTTTAAAATTGATATTGACAAGTGACAGACATATGCATAGAATAGACATGTAAAACAAATAAGGAATTCTTCGGGGCAGGGTGATACGATAACGTAGATTCCCGACCGACGGTGATCTGGCGATCAATGAATGCCAGAAAGTCCGTGACCTGCGCAAGCAGCTGATCCGGTGTGAGTCCGGAACCGACAGTATAGTCTGGATGAGAGAAGAAAGCGTGTTTTTTAGCATGTAGAATTTAACAGGGAAACCTGTATAAGCCCCGGATATTCATATATCCGGGGTATTTTATTACACGTAATATTCACCTCGAATTCCAAGTTCAAACAGAAAAGGAGACGAGTGACAATGAGCACACAAACAGCAACCGTAAACAAAACAGAAAAGAGAGTCAATGTAAGATACCTTACCGTAACAGCAATGTTATCCGCAGTAGCGTATATTTTAATGTTTCTGGATTTTTCAGTGCCATTCATGCCAGCATTTATTAAAATGGATCTTTCAGAGCTTCCGGCATTAATTGGTTCATTTGCAATGGGACCTTTATGTGGTGTCGTTGTATGTTTGATCAAAAACGTACTGCACTTATTCATCACAACGACAGGCGGCGTCGGCGAGTTATCAAACTTTATTTTAGGCGTAGCCTTTGTGCTTCCGGCAGGACTCATTTACAAACACAAAAAGAACCGTAAATCTGCACTGATCGGCTCCCTGACCGGTGCAGCATTCATGGGAATCTTTAGTATTGTTTCTAATTACTTTCTTGTATATCCGGTATATTACAACTTTATGCCGGAGGAAGTGATTTTGGCAGCTTATCAGGCGATTCTTCCATCTGTAAAAAATATTTTACAGTGTCTGATCTGCTTTAATATGCCATTTACCATTGTCAAAGGAATGTTTTCCGTTGTGATCACGTTCCTTACTTACAAACATATCTCCCCGATTTTAAAAGGAAGCCAGAACCGTTAAGTATGAAAAAGCTGCTGGAACAGGCGGGCGGACAGTAACGAAAAAATTGGAAAAGGGCGTGTGAAAAAACGAGAGTTTTTTCATTCGTCCTTTTGCTTATAGTTATAATAATAGCTATATTACATAAAAAAGGGTATAGTTCCCCTTACCCCATAAGAATGATATTATGAAATCTTATGCGGCAGCTGCAACTTTTTTCTGTTTGTTGTGATATTTATAAAGATTGTGTCCGATAGAAACGAGAAATACTTCAAGCAATACAGATTTTATTCCTCTTCGGACAATTCTTTTGTACCACCGGTCGTTTTTCATGATACCAAAGGTACCTTCTGCCTGAATGGATCTGTTCATCCTTAGAAGCGCTCCTGGATGCTTTCGAGATTTTCTATCACTTCCTGATGCATCGCTGTAAGTTCGCGGTTGATCCGTACAGTACGGTTTTTATCTGTCTTTTTACATTGTTCTGCATATGGACAGCCGGAGCAATCTTCACACTGATACACTTCTTCCTGACGCCCATACTTGTTCCCTTTTACGTTTTTTCGATACTGAAGATAAAAGCTTTTCCCATTTGGACAACGCATGATTCCGCCTTCCCCGATTGGAAAATTTACTGCACGAAATGGATCTTCATGATACTTCTTGTCTGTAGTCTCTTTCTTGAACATGGTAAATTTCATATATTTTTCCATTCCATGCTGCCCACAGAAGATGTAATTGTTGTAAGAACCATATCCAGCATCTGCTACTGGGTACTTCGGATAGAAGCCATATGTAGTATAAAACTTGTTCATTAATGGAATAAAACAATCCATATCTGAGCGATACTGATTTACATCAACAACAGCAATATATTCATCTGCAATACCGACCTGTACATTATAAGCTGGAAGCAGCTGGTCATTGCCCATGTAGTCTGTCTTGATTCGCATAAAAGTGGCTGAATGGTCTGTTTTCGAGTAACTGTTGCGATCTTCTCCACAGATTTTGATTTTTTCCACGTATTCTTCCAACTTAGCAGCATACTCTTTGAGTTTCTCATAATGACGTTGTTGTGTAGTTTTGCGATGTCCCCTGCCATGAACAAACATTGCTTCATTAATCTGCCAGACTTCTGCATACTGTTCAGCAGCTTCCTTCAGATACTCTGGTGCGTACTCACTATTGATACAAAGTTTCATACCTGTACATGAAAGTTCCTCATTGATTTCCTCAAAGAGTGTAGTTATCTTACCAAAGAGACGGTATCTGGATTTTTCGGTTGCTTTTTTCCATACCCAGGAGTATTTATTCGCATTTGCTTCAAACTTGGATCCATCAATGTATAGATGTTGAAGATCTACATGCTCTGTCTCGAAGATTTTTTTGTTTATATCTTGAAATATTTCTTCAATGGAATCAGCAAGTACTTCGTTGATGAAGTAGCCGAAAGTACGGTAAGAAGGTGCTTGATGATCCATAAGATACATGAAGCGGAGATTGACTTTACACTGATCCTCCAGTTCACGCAATGATATATAGCCATTCGCCATAAATCCAAACAAAACTGTTTTCAGCATGCTGACCGGGTCATATCTGAGTCTTCCTGTATAATGTTGAGGAATATTTTTCAGATATTTCTCCAGTTCGATTTCTCCCATAAATCTATCAAAGTCAGCACTGGATCACAGATGTCCAAATAATCTTGAATTAGCATTGGCAAAACTGCCTGTTTTGGGTTAGAATAGATTATGTTATTAATTTTTTTCATTGCAAATTAATTATAACAGAAAGAAAGACCTTGAGTTCATTATAAACTCTTGGTCTTTCTTTTTTTTCGGGACTATTCTTTTTTCACAGCCCCTTTTCTTTTTTGGCAAAAAATGATATACTTTTTTTGTTAAAGAACAGGAGGCCAAATCCTCTGCTCCTGCATGGGCAGTCGCATTTTGCTTCGCAAAACAAGGAGGCTTAGGATTATATGCAATTTGATATAAAGTTAAAATCTCAGGATATGTACCGATTTAATATGTATCAGACCTACAGGATTTCATGGATGGTTTTCCATTATTGTATCCATTATTATTTTTATTGTGGCGGGCTTAACATATGGTGGACTAGACATTACCTATACGGTTTTGTATATTGCGTTTGGCATTATTTTCCTATTATATATGCCGGTCACGCTGTGGCTGCGTTCCAAGAGTGCACTTGCAGCATCGGAAGTGCTGCGTGGAACATTACATTATCTTGTAGATGAAAACGGATTTACCGTTTCCCAGGGGGAAGAGAGTGCAAACCTTCCATGGGATCAGATTTACAAAATGGTAGCGACAAAAAGCAATGTTTTGGTTTACAGCACAAGGATCAATGCGTATATCATTCCGAGAGAGCAGTTGGGGGAACAGTATAAGGAACTTGCAAAAATTGCAAATGAGAAGCTGCCAAAACATCGTGTAAAAATGCAGTAGGGGACATTTGACAGGAAGGATAGCGATATGAAAGAGACAATGATCGAGACATTTTCTCCCGAAGAGACGCACGCCCTCGGAAAAAAAATCGGGCAGCAGGCAAAACCGGGAGATGTATACACATTAATTGGAGATCTTGGTGTCGGAAAAACTGTATTTACGCAGGGAATTGCGGAGGGTCTTGGTATCAGGGAACCAATCTGCAGCCCGACATTTACCATCGTACAGGTTTATGAGGAAGGGCGTATGCCGTTCTATCATTTTGATGTTTACCGTATCGGGGACATTGAGGAGATGGATGAGATCGGATATGAGGACTATTTTTATGGAAATGGTCTGTGCATGATTGAGTGGGCAAATCTGATCGAAGAGATCCTGCCGGAGAAAAGACATGATATTTCTATTGAAAAGGACTTGGAAAAGGCTTCGATTATCGTAAAATTACCATTCGAGAGTTAGATTAGCAGGAAAGGCAAAAAACGTTATGAAAATATTAGGGCTTGACAGTTCAGGACTCGTCGCAAGTGTTGCGATCGTAGAGGACAATGACTTAAAGGGCGAATATACCGTTAATTATAAGAAAACACACTCCCAGACACTTCTCCCGATGTTAGATGAAGTGGCAAAAATGGTCGAATTGGACTTAAATTCCATCGATGCCATCGCAGTTTCAGTGGACCGGGTTCTTTTACCGGACTTCGTATCGGTTCTGCCACAGCAAAGGGACTCGGACTGGCGCTTGGGAAACCGTTGATCCACATCCCTACAGTGGATGCTCTTGCATACAATCTCGCAGGTAACAGAGACATCATCTGTCCGCTGATGGATGCAAGAAGAAACCAGACGTACACAGGCTTGTACCGTTTTGACGGAAATCAGATGGAAATTATAAAACCGCAGTGTGCAGTGGGAATTGATGAGATTATCGCAGAAGTGAACAAACTCGGACAGGCAGTTGTCTTTTTAGGGGATGGCGTGGCAGTGTTCGAAACATATATCCATGAAAACTGCACGGTGCCATATACCTTTGCACCAGCGCATGTGAACAAACAGCGTGCGGGAGCAGTGGCAGCACTTGGAGATCTATTATACAGAGGGAAAAACAGAGACAGCGGAGGAACACAAACCTGATTATTTAAGACTTTCCCAGGCAGAGAGACTTGAAGGGAGCAGAAAAAATGATTCAGATTCGGGAAATGCAGGTGAGAGATACCAATGCAGTCGCAGAAATAGAACGGCAGATATTTTCACAGCCGTGGAGCAGACAGGGATTTTTAGATGCAGTCAACCTTGGTAATACGGTTTTTCTTGTAGCAGAGGAAAATAACCGCATCATTGGATATATTGGTATGTATCTGGCAATGGATGAGGGAGAAATTACCAATGTTGCAGTAGCACCGGTAGAGCGCTGCCATGGAGTTGGTGGTATGTTACTTACAGAATTATTAAAATTGCAGAAAACAAAGGCGTCGCAAGAATTGTTCTGGAAGTACGTGCATCAAATGACAGTGCCATCAGGCTGTATGAACGCAATGGGTTTGTACAGTGTGGTATGCGCAAAGGATTTTATGAATTTCAAAGAGGATGCCTATGTAATGGTACATGGGCACTGAGAGATAGTATAGAGTTAGAAAAGGAGAAATCCATGTTAGACGTATGTCTTTTAGGAACAGCAGGCATGATGCCACTTCCACACAGATGGCTTACCGCAGCGCTGATGCGCTATAACGGCAGCAATCTGTTGATTGACTGTGGTGAGGGAACGCAGATCGCCATCAAAGAAAAAGGCTGGACATTCAAACCGATTGACGTTATTTGTTTTACCCATTACCATGCAGATCATATCAGCGGACTTCCGGGCTGCTTCTTACAATGGGAAATGCGGAACGGACAGAACCACTCACAATGATCGGACCAAAGGGACTTGAAAAGTAGTAAGTGCGCTGCGCATGATCGCACCGGAACTTCCTTTTGAGATCAGGTACATAGAATTGACCGGACCGGAAGAGGATATGGAGATCAACGGATATCATATTCATGCATTTAAAGTAAATCATAATATCAGCTGCTATGGATACACAGTCGAGATCAGACGTGCCGGACGATTCGATGTGGAACGAGCCAGAGATAATCACATTCCACAGAAATTGTGGAATCCGTTACAAAAAGGCCAGACAGTCACAACGGAGGATGGAATTACTTTTACCCCGGACATGGTGCTTGGGGCACCGAGAAAAGGAATCAAGGTAACCTATTGCACAGACACAAGACCAACAGAAAACATTGTAAAATGTGCAAGGCATTCCGATCTTTTCATCTGTGAGGGTATGTATGCAGAAAAAGATAAAATAGCAAAAGCAAAACAATACAAGCATATGACATTTTATGAAGCCGCAGACATGGCCAAAAGAGCCGGGGTGGAAGAAATGTGGCTGACTCATTTTTCACCATCTTTAGTTCATGCAGAAGATTATATGCCTGAGGTGAAAAAGATTTTTCCAAATGCTTATCTTGGAAAAGATGGGAAGAGTGTCGAATTACTTTTTGATGAAAATGAATAGGATTTTTGAATCCTGAAATGTTACATGTAGTTTGGATAAAAAGAAAGGCAGGGCGATTTTATGAAAAATACAAAATTTGTGATCATAATCGTGGTGTGCGTGTGTGTAATATTGGGCGGTTATTACTATCTCACCAATCGGAACAATGCAAAAGAAGAAGAGAATATTACATTGACAGAGATACAGGAACTGACGACGAAAAATCTGGATAAAAATTTTCCGGCTACTCCTCGTGAAGTTGTGAAGCTTTACAATCGTATTATCACCTGTTTTTATAATGATGAATATACGGATGATGAACTGTATGATCTTGGAGATCAGGCGAGAAAACTTTTTGATGATGAACTGCTGGAAAATAATCCAAGAGATGAATATTTTAAGAATTTGAAAGAAGATATTTCAGAGTATCATGATAAAAATAAGACCATTGCGTCTTCTGCTGTAGACAGCAGCAACGACGTAGAATACAAAGAAGTAGATGGGGATGACTGCGCCTATGTGAAAGCTTCCTATTTTATAAAAGAGGGAAGCGCATACAGCAGGACTTATCAAATGTATGTTTTGAGAAAGGATGCAGATGGAAACTGGAAGATTCTGGTGTTCTATCAGGTGAATGGTGACTCTTCAGATGATGAATAAAGAGATAAAAATACTTGCAATCGAAAGCTCCTGCGATGAGACCGCAGCAGCCGTAGTGGTAAATGGACGCGATGTCAGAAGTAATGTGATCTCGTCTCAGATCGCACTGCACACTTTATATGGTGGCGTTGTACCGGAGATTGCTTCGCGTAAACATATTGAGAAAATAAATCAGGTAATTGAACAGGCATTGTCAGATGCATCTGTTACATTGGATGATATTGATGCGATAGGAGTAACTTATGGACCTGGTCTGGTGGGCGCTCTCCTTGTTGGAGTGGCAGAGGCGAAGGCAATCAGCTATGCCAAAAACATTCCATTGGTAGGCGTACATCACATTGAGGGGCATATCAGTGCAAACTACATTGAAAATAAGGAATTAGAACCGCCGTTTTTATGCCTTGTTGTATCGGGTGGACACACACACCTTGTGAAAGTACTTGACTATGGAAAATACGAGATTCTTGGCAGAACGAGAGACGACGCAGCGGGAGAAGCTTTTGATAAAGTTGCACGCGCCATTGGACTGGGATATCCGGGCGGACCGAAAATCGAGAAAGTGTCACATGAGGGAAATCCACATGCGATGGAATTTCCGCGTGCAAAAATAGAAGATGGACCATACGATTTCAGTTTTAGCGGTCTGAAATCAGCGGTATTAAACTATATTAACGGATGTAATATGAAGGGAATTGAGGTTGTGCAGGCTGATGTTGCAGCTTCTTTCCAGAAAGCAGTAACAGATGTGCTGGTTGGAAATGCGATGAAAGCAATCGATGAGTTTAAAATGGACAAATTTGCGATCGCAGGAGGTGTGGCGTCCAATGGAACATTAAGGGAGGCTATGCGTGAAGCCTGTGAGAAAAAAGGTGTGAAGTTCTATCATCCGTCACCAATTTTCTGCACCGACAATGCAGCGATGATTGGCGTTGCAGCTTACTATGATTTCCTGGCAGGAAAAAGGGATGGATTAGATCTGAATGCAATTCCAAACTTAAAACTTGGAGAACGTTAGTAAATAATTGGCTATAGAATC